>SXGQ01584700.1_pt1 | contig 21013 bp, 12 predicted proteins | sample 3178371 | NCBI WGS metagenome assembly SXGQ01 (sample SAMN11356859, study PRJNA531348) | freshwater metagenome | isolation source: freshwater sample F1-20 | place: China: Fuxian Lake, Yuxi | collected 2017-12-25 | reverse complement strand
GCTACTGCGGTGTTGCTGCTACTGTATGTAATTGCACCAGCACTGTTACTGGTTGGGCGCGTGGTTATCGCGAACGGCGCATCACCATATGTTTTTGGACTTTCAACTTCGAATGTTGACGACGATGATAGATTGGATGTTCCAAGTTCAACGGTAAGCGTATTGCTTGTGTTAGTTGCACTTTCATACTGGCTTGTTTGAGCTTGTGTGGCAATGAAGCTTACTTGACCTGCCGCTACCAAAGATATAAAATTTCCTGAAGCGTCAATGGTTGCTACTGCGGTATTGCTACTACTGTATGTGATTGCACCACTGCTGTTACTGGTTGGGCGCGTGGTTATCGCGAACGGCGCATCACCATATGTTTTTGGACTTTCAACTTCGAATGTAGCCGCTGAAAATGTTGATGTTAAACGCATTACACTAAGTGTATTGCTGGTTTTAGTTGTGGGTGCATAATCAATAGTTCCCTCTTGTGTGGCAATAAATGACACATCACCTCCACCAACCACGGTTATAAAATCTCCGGAAGCGTCAATGGTTGCTACTGCGGTATTGCTGCTACTGTAAGTGATTGCGCTATCACTGTTACTGGTGGGGCGAGTGATCGCAAATGGCTCGTCTCCAACTATTTTTTGTGAATCAACTGTAAATGTGGATAATGTGGAGGTTTGACGCGCATCAAGTAACGCAATTCCGCTTGAATTTATGCCATCCCCGCCATATAAAGAATATGGCAATCCATTTATTGTTGCAGAATTTGTTTTTATGTATGAACCACTTACGTTTAATGTATAGACGAATGACCCATAGTTTATATACGTTGTTCCAGATATTGATACGGGCTCACTTTCATCGCATGCGATAATTACACTTCCTAAATTGTAACTGCTTGGGATGGTTACTGATGATGTTATTGAAAGCGGTGACGATGTGTAGGCCGGAACAACGATGCGAAACGTTTTATTGGTAGGTATTGTCCGATTGAATGATTGAATGTCGCAAGCTTGTGACAACGTAAACACGTTATTATTTAGAGTTGTCAAGTTCACGCGACGACGGTTTTCTTTTTTTCTGAGAATATTGTAGCGGTCCATATCGGTATAGTATGACATGTTGAGGTCAAACGTGCTCGCGGTGGATTTCAGCGCCGCGAATGCTCTTTCGGTAGAATACACCGCTACGACGCCGGAACCCGTGTTAGTCACGCTTTCTGGCTCACCATTCCCGCCAACACCTGAACTCCCCCACACAACGACTCTGCCGTCATTTTTTAAAGCCGCGAAGGCGTAAGTGTTAGAATATACCGCGACGACGCCGGAATCCGCATTAGTCACGGTGTCTGGTGCGTCCCTGCCGTAACTTGATATTCCCCACGCAACGACACTGCCGTCGGTTTTCAGCGCCGCGAAGGCGCCGGCCGTAGAATATACCACGACGACGCCGGAAGCTACAGTAATCTGCCCAGTCCCGCCATAAACTGAACTCCCCCACGCGACAACACTGCCGTCGGTTTTTAGCGCCGCGAAGGCACCATTATTAGAATACACAGCGACGACATGGGAATTCGCGAGAGTCACGCTGCCTGGTGCACTCCCGCCACTACCCGAATTTCCCCACGCAACGACGCTGCCGTCACTTTTTAGCGCAGCGAAGGCTTCTGGGGTAGAATAGACCGCGACGACGCCGGAATCCGCGGGAGTCACGCTGTCTGGCGCCGTTCCGCCATAAGCATAATAACCCCACGCAACGACACTGCCGTTGCTTTTTAGCGCCGCGAAGGATGAATTGTTAGAATACACCGCGACGACTCCGGAAATACTCGGTGCACTCCCTCTCCACGCAACGACAGTGCCGTCAGTTTTTAGCGCCGCGAAGGCGTTACCCGTAGAATACACCGCGACGACGCCGGAACCCGTGTTAGCCACAGTACTCGGTGCACCATCTCCGCCATAATAATAATCTCCCCACGCAACAACTCTGCCGTCGCTTTTTAGCGCCGCGAAGGCTCTTTCGGTAGAACATACTGCGACGACGCCGGAACCCGTGTTAGCCACAGTACTCGGTGCATCTCCGCCATAATAATAATCTCCCCACGCAACGACTCTGCCGTCGCTTTTTAGCGCCGCGAAGGCTCTTTCGGTAGAATATACTGCGACAACATTAGTCGCGGCAGTTACACTACTCGGCGCAACACTACTCCCACCAGAATAATAATCCGAATATCCCCACGCAACGACGCTGCCGTCACTTTTTAGCGCTGCGAATGCTTTTTGGGTAGAATAGACAGCGACGACGCCGGAATTCGCATTAGCCACGGTGTCTGGTGCATTACCATAAACCGGCTCTCCCCAAGCAGCTACGCTGCCTATCGCGACTCCTTTTGTCGAATAATTCCGAATATTGCGAGGGGTTAAATACAAAACCCCACTATATCCATCAATCGATTCAGTGAAATAAACATCTTTCAAGTTGACGCCGGTATGCGACTCGAGAAACCAGTCTCCGCCCAGCGTCGCAGAACCCGTGTCGTCCGTGGATGCGCGGATGGTCACGCCAGTCTGTAATGTCAATGTATCGATGACGTATTTCCAATCATTATCTGAATACAGGGCGCACGCCATCAAGTCGAAATGCGCTGCACCGCGTTCCGTCTTGCACCATATTATAAAGTCTCGAAACTCGGCCCACAACATGAGGTCCGGATCATGTGCGGCAATATTGGCCACGGGGGCTAAATCCGCCGATGCCACCATACCGAACATTGGCGACCGGTAATTGTGCTGAAGTAGACCCACCGATATTCCTGGTCCACCCGTATTCGCATTCGTAAGTGCGAGCACGTCTATGCGCGCTTTAACAGCTTCAAATGTGTCCTCGAAATAGTCAAATACGACACCTATCGCTAAATCGGTATCAATTGCGGCGACGATTGTTTCGTAGTCTTGAACCCGTTTATCAACGAGAATAATGTTTTTGGACATTGTATTACAAAAAATACTTATTATATATAATATACATTAATATCATTAATATACATATTAATATACATAATAAACCAATAAACTACAATAAACATACAATTCAATTATTTTTGAAGCGTTAGCGCGTATACTTTCCGGCGCGCGCAAATGAATCAACCACGAAAATAATAAACACGCCTAAAAAACAGTACAGAACAAGTTCTTCGGTTACATGTTCGGTGCGTTCATTGTGCTGTTCTTCCAGTAAATGCACAATGTAATTCAATTTCTCTATCAACTCGTCACTGTTCGCGCCAGCGCTCGAAAGGTCGTTGGACATCTTATTATATGGAACATATTGCTTATAGTACTGCGCTGCATACGTGCTGGGCATTTTCATTGCAAAGTTTTCTAATCCGCCTCCATTCCCGATATTGCGACTGGTAGACTGTTGCGACATGCTAAACATGGGCTGGTGGGTTCTTCCTTCCGACGTGGTAGGTGGCGGCAACGTATTTGAAGCTATACCCGAGCCGGCATCAGCTATTGGAGCTGATAGGTGCGGCTGCTGCTGCTGTTGCGATTGCTGCTGTGGAGTTTGACCCATACCTTGACCTGGATAACTTGGAAGCATGTTTGTTTTGGGTCCATCGTCATCGTCTTCTTCATCACTGCTGGCGGCATGGATTCTCGCGATGGATTGTTTCAGACGCTCCAGTTTGGGGTTCGGTGCGGCTGCGCCAGACGACTCGTCGCCGCGGTTCACACCACCACCACCTTTTAGTGCAGAATCAAATGATTTAATGGTCTTATTTTTACGTTTGGCAGCGATGTATCCATCCGGTGCTGCAGAAGCAGCAGCAGCGTTGGCGCCAGCGCTAAAATCTGAATATCCTAAAGATGTCATTACCCAATTTGCTATATTTTTATTAGTTATTTAAATTTTAATATTAACTTAAATATCTGGAATGTTGTTGTGATGAATTTAAGAATTTAATAACTAATGTAACTAATGTAATGAAATACCTTAATTTAACTAAATTAACTATTATATACAAATAATAAAAATATTAATGTTTAATATTTTTATTTTATTTAGTGAGTTGATTTGAAATGATTGGGGTTTATATTTTGAATTGTTTTGATTTAGTAAAAAAATAAAAATAAAATAAAATGTTTATTCATAATATAAATATAAATTAGCTATAAAATAGTATCTCTTACTACAATAAAATGCTATATCAGAAAGAACTCTCTATTGCAGCCATCGCGGTGGTAGTTTTACTTATGATATTCAAGCCGTCCGTGCTTGGAATCGTCTATAATAATATGCTCGGTAAACTGTTTTTGGTTGCGTGTATCATATTTCTCACTCTGAAACACACCATCGCGGGTCTGCTCGGAGTGGTTTTTATCGCCGTCATCGCATCCAACTCCGTTTTTGAAGGGGTTGAGAATAAAAAGAAAGATGGTGAAGATGAACCGGCAAAGCCCGCAGCCACCGTGAGCGGTAGTGACAGTTCGGAATCATCTGGTGCATCCGGTGTTGAGGCAAATCCAAATATTGCTGCCGCTGCTGCCGCTCTCAAGGCGTTAAATGGCAAATGAAAATGAAACTGACTTAAAATTATTTAATGAACTAATTTATTTTATTAAATGATTAAAATGATTAATGGTAAAATGGTAAATTGCAGGCGTATCGTATTCTAATCGTCATTTCCTAAAGCCGATCCGATATCCTCAAACGTGTCGTCCTTCGAATACTCGTCGTCTTGTATGATACACACATCCTTCCACGCCTTGAGCGCCCCGCGCTTCCCGAACCGTTTGTCCATTACGGCATACAGTTCCTTGGGCTTGGGAACATCGCGGTCGTGATGACTGCGATACCACTTTTTGAATGTTTCGTTCAGGTCGCCTGACCGAATCATACCCCCTTCGAACTTCTGCACCTTGTCGCTTATGAACTCCGAAATGTGGTCCTCGCTCTCAAAGTATGCGTTGCTGCTGTCTTCCACCTCCTTGCACGTCTTCACAACACCGCCCGTCTCCAGCGCTTTTTCTACCAGCATCGACATGAACACCGATGACCACTGTTTCAACCGCTCGTCCAAATACTTGTTAATCATGAATTGGAACGGCGAATCCACATCGCCTTTCACCGGTCTCTCGCAAAATTTGGAAACGAAGTCGATCTTCTTGATGCGGCGCTTGGTGCCGTCATCATTTGCCTCCAAGTTAAACATCACGTTGGTGCAAACGGCCAGCTTGCACTGCGGAACAAACGTGATACTGTCCTTATACAGCGCGCGCGCCGTAATCGGGTCACCACCCGTAAGCTCTTTCAATACACCGTCGTTCAGCGTGTTGTCGCTTTTGGTGGGTTCCTGCATCACCGCATATCTCACCCCAACAAGCTGCGCGATTTCCGACGAAGTGCTTCCAATCCCAATTCGTTTCTGCGTGATGAGCGCAATCGGCAGACTCACCTTGTAGTCGCCCAGACACATCGCCATGAGCTCAACCAGCTTTGATTTTCCGTTGCTTCCACCCCCAATATATACGTTGAACGTCTGGTCGCGGTTGATACCGATGAGAACGGATGCCAGATGCTCCCACATGTATCGCCGAACGTTTTCAATTGGAAACAATTGTTCCATGAATTCCGTGATTTCCGCAATATCCTTCTTCTGCGCCGTGGCATCCATTTTCAAATACTCGGTGTTGGTGCACTTGGAAATGTTGTCGTCAGGCTGGCCGTCGCGGAAGCACTTCTGCTTGAAATCCATGACACCGTTTGTGAAGCACAACAGATAAGGGTTGGCATTCAAGTTATCGTAGAACTTCTTGTCATAAAACAGCGTCTTCACTTCGCGCATGATGTTGTTCTTATACGTCGTGGTCTTCAGCTTCACGTTGATGGCGGTGATTTTCTCGGTGAGCTTCTTGATGTGCACGAATTGTTCGGACCCCGTTTCGTATCGCCTCAGTTCATCCATAAGCAACTGCAGCTTCCGATAATAGATGCGGTAAATGTCGCGCGAAATCATCAGCCGCAGCGTGTTGCCTTCGTCGCATTCGGACCAGCGATGATTGACGAACTCGTACCATATGTTCTTTCCCACACTGGCACACACGAACTGCTCCTTGAACACGTGGTAAACCACCATCGCCAAATCGAAATCGGTGGACTGGTCCGTGCGGATAGTTTCTTCAATATAGTGGTCAATGGACCGCTCGTGCACCGAATTGTATTGGTCCAGCGCATCGCGCCGCGACCAGTAACGGATGGAGCGATTGGTGAGTCCGGACGGATTATACGAAAATCCGCGCCACATTGCCAGGTGCTTCGGTATATCTGCAAACGAGAATCGGCTCCATTGTGCGCTGAAAAGCATCCACGACAAGAACAGGCGCGGACTCGTATTGTTCAGCGCAAATCCGACGTGCAACCACCTTGTATAATCTTCGCAATACTGTGCCGGCAGCGTCATGACATACTCATGCGTTTCGCGAAGCTCATACTCTTTCACATCAAGCGATGCCAACATTTGGTCGGTAGCATCGCGCAAATCACGCAGAGTTTTGATTTCGTTAATTGACCATGCAATGGTTCGATGCGCTCCACCCACCGGCTCGTTATCCAGATGCATTATAATTCCACCCCCCGCTCCAGCGCCGCCACCAGCTCCCCCCGTCACACGCTTTCGCGTGGCTGCCGACTGTGCGTGCGTAAGCGACGACCGTATTGCATCCAACCGTTTCATCAGTTCAATTGCAGCTGGTCCATCGGTCTCCTTCGGACTGGCGAGAACCGGAAATTCACAATGCCCTTCATACTGCGCGGTCAACTTGCAAAAGTTGTGTTCCAGATCGAAATCGGTCACACGGGTTTCACGGCAGTGCCATTCACCCGAACTCCGCGTCATTGTGAAAATGTATTTGAGCTCGTATGCCTTGTGGTTCGGTTTTCTGGACCCATAAAGTTGCCAGTTGGTATGGCCCTTTACTATACCCTCATCGTAAACCTGTTCCCACGTGTTTGTGAGCGGCAAGTCGCTCCATATTTCCGGAAGCTCGTGCAACAACTCTTCGCGAAGAAGCAGCTGAACCGCGCGTTCCATTTTCATCCCGATGATCATGTGGATTCCGTCCTTTGTAATATCGGGTTGCATGTTAACGGTGGCCTTTTCAAAGACATAGAACGGTAATTCTGCGTCATCGGATGGAAATTCATACAATTTGTTCAGGACATCCATGTATGCCGATACCATATCCACGATGTTACTTTTTTCGTGCTGCCGCTCCTCCACATCAGACGCGTATTTAAAGTCGAAGTCTATAAGACAGGGTCCATTTGTATCTTGCTGCTGCTTTTCTGTGAGGTATTCCTGCTTCTTGTCAACGAACACATGCTGATAATATCGTTCATAGAATGCGGACAGCTCCGCTTTGGGAATCATGAACGCGCCGCCGATACTTAGCGCCCTGTCTGGGATGCGAGTATGCGAGAAGCGCTCCCCCTTTTGTGTTGAAAATTTTGATATATACGCACCGTAATCCATTTTTTGGGCGGCACCGCCATTTGTTGTAGTATCACCTACACTCTTGTTGTTACCGGATGCGCCTTTTGCCATCGCAGTTGCCGTTGCACCCGCTACAGCGGTTCGTTCCCGTTTACCATTCATAATTTTATTGCTGTCTCGGAACTCGGTAATAGTATTGTATCTCGTCTCACTTGTGGTTACTATGTATGCGACGTTACGTTTATCTCAATTTTATTAATTAAGATTATTTTATCCTCCTAAATATAACTTTTATTTTTATATAAAAAAAGTAATTCATTTATTGCCGAAAAACCGAGAATCTAAATAAGCAAAATATTGACGGGCATATTAATTAATTCATTGCTGCAATTTAATAAATTAATGGTAGTGGTATTTTGATTAAATTGATCAAATAATTATATTATAATATACAATATAAATATATGCAGATATATACACCTACATACCATCAGACAACCGAACACAAAACAATGACTACGATTGCAGGAACGATTGCAGGAACGATTGCAGGAGCATATAAGCCTGTGCAGTTTACCGCCCAGTACACCCTGTCGGATTTTGAGCGTATCACATACAATGGGTTTGAATATACGATACCCAATGCTACATTGGCTTTAGTATCCAGCCTCGCCGACCAGGTGGGTGCACCGACCTATGTAAAAACTCCAATATTTCCAAAAAGTAAAGCAGGATGTCCCATTACCGCAACCACTGCACCCGGGCAAGCGTCGACGGGCTATGGATTGGACCGCCGCGGGTTGAAGCGCCCAGACCAGCAAATAACAGACGACGATTGGGAATCAATTCGCGCATTCCAGGCGACCGAACTCGTTAGGACGCAGGGAATAGAATCGCATATTAATACAATTCGGTCCAGTCTCAATCGACTAACTGCCGATAATTATTCCGATATTCGCGATACCATTCTGAAAAATATTTCAGACTTGATTGCAGACAACGCCAGTGAAGAAAGTATGTTGAAAATTGGAAATTCCATTTTCAATACCGCAAGTTCGAACCAATTTTATTCTGAAGTATATGCACGTTTATTCAAGGATTTATTGCAGCAGCACGACATGTTTCGGACCATTTTTGATGCAAATTTGAACGATTTTCTGGAACTGTTTCGGTCCATTGAATACGTGGACCCCAAGAAGGACTATGACCGATTTTGTGAAATGAACAAGACAAATGACAAGCGAAAGGCCATGTCGTTGTTTGTAGTAAACTTGATGAAGGAAGGAATTGTTTCAACCGATCAGGTGGTAGAATTGGTTCTCGATCTCCAAAAGATGATTCGGGAGTTTCTCAAAACTCCCGGTAAAACAAATGAAATGGATGAAATATCCGAAAACCTGTTCATTATTATAAAGAACAGCTACACCTATTTATCCTCAACGGACGAATGGGTAAATATTTTAAACAGCGTGACATTTATCAGTTTACTCAAAATAAAGAGTTATCCAAGCATTACGAACAAGACGATATTTAAACACACTGATATTCTCGAGTTGTTTCAATCATAAACATTCAAAGCAGTTGTTAGATAGAGTTGAAGAGTTGAGTTGTTAGCGTTTTTGCACAAATCGAGTTTATATTACCATTGTTACCATTGTTACCATTGTTACCATTGTTATTGTTACTTATCTTATTATTTATATTATTCTTTATCTTCGCGCTCGAAAGCGCCAAGATACATGTTTGTATTAATTGTTCGGTTAGAGTGTTATCGACTATATCAATGATTTCGTCGCAAAATAAAACTCTTGGATGCGCTTTGTATACGGGTAAAAACTCGTCGCGCTGTGTAGGGTATTCGCTGACCACTATTACATTTTCAAATTGAAGTGCTGTGTGTATACGGTCCGTTTCCAAAATGCTATTTGTATAGTAATGTATATTCAGGACAACCCGCGCCTTGGCGATCAATTTTAGAAGGTCATCTCCGAAAACACGGTTTACGATCGTAACCCTGGCACCGCAATCCGTTTGTAACCGGCCCGTGATATTTTTCAAAATGCATTCTCGTCGATCATTTATGCCTCCATAAAATAGAATATCGATCGGATACATCATATCGGGCATCATCATGCCAATTTGCTGAACTTGATTATAAATATAAATAGGCGGAACTAAAATTTTGATAAACTGCTGTAGTTTCGTCGGATAATAGTTTACATTTATGGCACTGTAGTCATATGCGGCAACACTATTTTGTATTAACTCCGTCATTACGGAATCAAACACAGTTTTTACCATGACGCTGCCATCGCCTGTAATTTTATTTTTATCATTAAGTTGTTCTAATTGATATATACAGTACTTATGTGGATCAGGTAATGATTTTGAATCGGGAACAAGTATCTGGGGTATTAAAATGAACATTAATTCATTTGGGTTTTCACGGTTGCGTATAATGTCGGCGGCATGAACGATCCGGTCACATGTAATACCTGACGTCATAATTTTTAGCTCGCGCAAAAACATCTGACTCAATGCGCGCGTGAGATTCGCTACATATTTGGTTGTGTAGAAATGGACAGTTTTAAATTTAGGTTTATATAATGTCATTAATTATGATTTTTCTTGTAAGTAAGTCGTAAGTGTAAGTATATATAAAATATAAATTACGTTATGCGTTTATATTTTATTTCTATTTCTTTTCTTCTTATCACGTTTCATATTTACATACAGGTTGGTTCACAGATTTGTGTCACAGATAGTAATATAACTCCCACAAATTAGAAATATCTCCAAATCCATCTCTATTCACATATAAAGTATTTATACCACATTTTCTTGCTCCAATAATATCATTTTGATATTCATTTCCAATCATAATAGCATTGCATGGAATAATATTATCTTTTTGTAAAGCTTGTAAGAATATACTTTTACAAGGTTTTTTACAGGTTTCATTGGAAAATACAATTGCGCCGCTAAAATATTGAATCAAATTTGATTTTTTCAATGCATCTATAAACCCTTTTTTGGAATGTTTCGAATTAGTTATTATCCCAATTTTATATTTTTTATGTAAATATTGTAGAATATCCAATACATCAGGATACAAAACACCATTTGCATTTTTATTTTTTATAAATTGATTCTTCATATGTGGATATGCCAACGTATCACCCCAATCAAAATAAATATTAGTTATCATTATATTTTGTATTTGCACAAGATTTTTAATTTATTCTTCTTATTATTGTTCCTCTCTGCGCTCTTCATTCGCAATCTTTAATTCGGAAACGTTTGAATGCAGCATCGGTGTTTTCGCACTTGCGGTTAACTCGTCCAGTTTATTCAAAGCTTTATCCAGGGCCTGTCCACCGCTCTCCATATGTATATCGATTTGTGATTTGGGTGGCTCGGGTTTTTGTGGTGTTTGCGGTTGCGGTGCCGGTGCTGCCACTGCAGCTGCCACTGCAGCTGCCACCGGAGTAGACACTTTGGGTTTTGTAGGCGGAGCCATTGCGACAGAAATTGGCGCGATCTTCATTTCCTCCGGTGCGAAATCCGAATCCGAATCTGATCCCGAGTCTGAGTCTGAGCCTGGAACTACCGCCGGCGGTGGTATCTGTGCTGCTTGAGCCCGAACTTCTTCGGCTTCTCTTATTTCTATTCCTAAGAAATTCGCCGAGAAACGGTTCGGCTGTTCGTCGTAGGGCATGGCCAGCGTTATATCGACACCCATATCTACAGCGTGACGCATAGCAGATTGTCGAGCGGGGTCCAAATCTTGAACTATGGCATATACCGGAAAATCATTCAATGGTTTTGTGCACACGATAACGTGGAAATTATTCGGTTTTACGCCACCGCCACCGCCTTCGGCGTCTTGCGAATATAAAATGCGCGCATTTCGCGATTTACCAACAGCTCCATTTACAAAAAACTCTGCAAAAAAATCGGCATTTACTTTCGAAGCATCATTCATTTTCGGGTCTCCAAGTATTATAATTGGTATACCGAAGTGTTCGGCCAATAACCACATGTCAAACGGCGTTAATGTGTAAGCGGTGTGGCCGATGGCGGTTTCAAAATCCATTCGGCCATGCATTACTTCACGAGCCAATAACTGCATGGGTTGGCCAAAATGCGACCACATTTCACAAATTTTATTTATATTTGATGCAATATCGAATTCAGAATATATGTCGTATAATATTTGTTTTGTAGAATTCACATTTTCGTCGCTGGGTAAAAGATTTAATACGTGAAGGATATTTACCATGAGAGCAAATGTTATGTGACCGTCTGCGTCGGCGCCAGGCATCCCGTAAAACACATCCATTGAAAATTTACTCGGATCATTTCCAGGTAACACGTCAATAACATGAGCAGGAATTGTGCTCTTTGTAATTCCAGCCACCTTGCGCGGTGCCTTTTTGCGCCTGAGATTGAATACCGACGTGTTTGGCTTTTCAACCCGTCTCACATTATCGTCGCTATAGTCAAGAACGTTCTCTTCTTTTGCGAAATAGGCCGCGTCTCGACCCACCATAGACTGCGTCAATATAATTTCGTCCTCGCACAGTGTGCGCGGCACTTTAATCGCCAGATTGTGCTTAGATAGCTTAGTTCCCATGATGAATTCGCGCATGCGCTCGTAACGCACGAGCTCGTCCGCCAATCGCGAATAAAATATAGGTTCCAGTAGCTTTTGAGATACAGAACCAACGTTGTGCAATAACAGCCGTCTTAGGGGTATTCGCAGTGCACATTTATTTTTGCCCGAACCTTCATTATATGCACAAAATGCCAGTTTAGGATGGTTGTGCTGTCGGTTGCCATCATCGCCATCGTCGTCTCCACCACTACCGTTACCATTATCATTGCACGAAGCGTCGTCCAGACACGATGAAATGTCAGAAAGCGCGCTTATATCATAGTCTTCGAATATAACGTATTCGTTCATGAGACTATAAAGCAGTCGCTTGACTCCTTTCAGTTTTTTCTTGTATTCCTTGGCATCGTCATACAGAATGCCAATTAATTTCTTGTAAATGGCGGCATTCTCTTTTTTCTGAAAAAGATTACGCGCCGTCATTCGAAATGCATTCAAAAAGTTAGTTTCCATCTCGATCTCCCTCACAGCGCCAAGACGTTTGGGTGTGTCATACTCTCTGTCCAGCAATAGCGCCTTGTCGACCATAAAGTGGTCATCTTTTACACCAATTGCGTGCGCCATTGCTATTGGCGTCGATGTATCAACAAACCTGCTGTCGGGAAGAACATTGCGAGCTTCGGGATAAACATGCACAAATTGATTTGTCTCGGTGAGAATTCCAATTATCATGGGACTGTCCCTCGAGTCGTCTGTTACATCAACCAACGGAACGCACGGTAATCCAGTGAGTTTATTCACATAAAGTAGAAATGCTTTGGTTTCGTCGAGTGATAACCATGCGTTTTCGTTGTCATCTGTGTATTTTATCTCGTATTTTGTTTTTGTACCGTCATCATCCATGATAATGTTCGAACTCTCGGTTGGAATGAACCCGGCCATCTTCCGCTGTTTAACGCGCACTATCGCGAATAATCCAACAACGCGGTTATCATAATTTAAGATTTGTCTGATAATCTCAAACCCGTGGTTTTTAAGAACTCGCTCGATGTGTTTTGCGTGGTAGTTGGGCTTATACCCCTTTTTAGCGCCCATAATTCCATGAAGGCGCGAAATTACGGGCGGGCAGTGGACGGTTTGCATGTTACTTACTGTGCGGATAGCTCGTTTTATTTTATCAAACATACTCGGATTATGCTGGTTGGTTGCATGTATATTGAACATGAATTGATATGTTTTTGAATTCGACTTATGTCCATACAAACATATCGCTTCGTAAAACGAATACCCCTCCTTTGAGAGTCGTCTTATCAAAATAAATGTGGATTTTCTGTGGTCAAAAAAATTGTCAACGTGGCGATTCGGTGGACACAATATATTTACGGCATGTGTTTCATCATTTTCGGGCAAATCAAAAATAATCATATTGGCACCCCTTCCTGATTTTCCCGCGGTGGCAAACAGTTTGGAATTGGGCGCAGTGACCACATCCCACAAAAGTTCATGGTCGACCACCGTCTGATCACTTTTCAATGCAGTTGTAAATTTGGTATGCGCCTTGCATATTTTATACAACAGGGCATATTTTCCCTCACGTGCCTTAGAGTCTTGTTCTTGGTCAGCGCTGAGATGCAGCTGCTTAAAGATATCCGAATTGCGCACCTCATGTGAAACTTGCTGCAATCCCGCCGCAATTGCAGAATTGTTCAAAACATCCTTATCGTAAAATTGTGTTATCAACGATCCATTATTGTAAGATACGAGAGAATCCAAAGTTACGGTGCTCGCAATAAGGTCGCGCATATCCTTTATTGAAAGAGGTGGGTTGCTATGAATTACAGCTATTGCGCCTATAAATGATTGCAGTTGACTTCGTTCCACGCCATGACGTAAAATGCACCCGCTTGTTTTTAATGTCGCGTCGTCACATATTCCTACCCCGGTGTTCATAAATTTCTGTATTTGTATTGGCAAATATCCCAAATTTGTTGCGTCCAGTTTTGATTCGGATTTAAGAATATTCGTAACTGGTGCCACGGGCTTAGATTTCAACGACTGTGTTTTTTGTTCTCGTTCTATAATGTCGCGCAATTCAATTAAATTAGGAATTATGCCCGTCTCGAGTATCGCATCTTTCCATTTCGGAATACCGTTTTTTTCTTCATCCCCTGATGCGCGCAATGAAAATAGAGAAGACCCAAAACAGCAGGGCATAAAACTTTTCTTGATAAGACCCGGAAAAAGAGGCGTATAATCTTTGTCATTCACGGCTTCTGCAAAATCGTGAACATGCGCTGGTAATTGTTTTGCTTGTTTCAATGTAAGATAATGTTCTTCCGGTTTAGTTTTTTGTAGTTCAGTTTCGTTTCTATCCCAGAACCTGGGACAAATGTACCACTTCATTTTATCTTCTGAACTGCCAAACCTTATTGCGTGAACGATAAGTTCATTTGTCTTCGGGTCCCTTTCAGAATATCTCAAAAAACTTTTTTTGCTCGCATTGCCGTTTTTCAAAATTCCAGAACTCTTTTCATACGCGGCCATTTCTTCGTCGGTAAGAGCAATCGGTTTATTTCTATCGTCACCTTTGCTCCGGTTTACACACCCTTGGGCATAAGTGAGGCTTCCAGTAGTTGCAGTAAAAAGTTGTGGATCGTCTGTTTGTAATTTTTTTAGAAAAAATTTTTTATGATCATTTTTATCTATTGCCGCCTTAGTATTCACAGCCGTTGCACCGCCGCGTGATTGCGTATTGGTGGTTTTGCTGCGACTTCTGCTGCGATTTCTGCTGCGACGCCCTCCATGTTGAGATTCTTCTTCATCTTCTTCATAAAACATCATATCACGATTGAGTTCGATTGGTGGATTTAATTGTGAATCTGCTGCTGATGCTACCGCTTCTGCATGAGTAGAAGCTGCCGCTGCCGCTGCAGCAGCAGCAGCGGCAGCGGCAGAAACTGTTTCAAGGTCTTCGGTCGGCTTGAGTTCGGGTTGTTTTTGCCGCATTTGATTGAAACACTTATCACCGTCTATTTCACTATGAAAAATGCGCAGTAATGCGTCAATATAAACAGGAATAGTGCTTAGAAAATGTATATTGTTGATTTTTTCTACACGTATGATAGTGTATATTTCACGAGAATTTCGGTCTATTGTATTGATACCGTCAATGAATGTCATATGCAACGACGCGTTTTTTGAAACGCCGCGGTTATCGTCATTTGATACCCTCTGAAATGCATATGTCTTTACACCATCAGATCGTTGGTTAAGAATCCTGAAAATCCCCTTTCCACAATTATCTACAATATCATCCATATTTATGCGGTTTTTATGCGTGACCTTGAAATTATATCGCATATCCATAATTCGAACGCGGTCGGTATCATATATGGTTTCAAATAGCGGCAATAAAAACCCGTTCCGGCCAAATACAATATTCAATTTTGAAATAATCGGATTTACAGATTTTGAAATGATTGTGTCCATTTTAGAAACATCGCATACGTCTGCGTCTCGCATTTGCACAGTAATTGCAATTTCACACCGGCTGTTGAACTCCACCAGCATATATTCACAACCGTATTCCTTATTCCCGTTCATATATAAACTCACACAAGCTACGCCCGTTTTAAATGACTTGCAACATAAATCGTTGTTTATAGTATTAAATTTTGCCTTGGACAATACGGGCACGCGATTTCCATACCGATTTACCTGTGGTGCATGAAGCTTAAATACGTTGTCTCGATTTACTCCTTCGTGTTTCAAACGAATAAATGGAATTTTATCGCTGCTGCACAGAAATTTAAATATTGTTTCGAGAGGAATATGTCGCGATAATTTGACGGGACTGAATATAGCAGATATTGTGGAAATGCCCTTAGAAAGATATGAGAATAATTCCGATCGGCCTTCCGGGTTCGATACACTAACATCCGCGTCTGAACGGTCGTAAATATCGTAAAACAAATTCACATTTTTGATTTTTGTCGTAAACAATTGATCTTCAATATCATCTAATGCTATACGCCTATTAACAACCGGCAGCAATGATTCACTCCCGTGTTCCATATACAAAGATTGTTCTAATTGTGTAAGAAACGGAAAATATGTCTGCATAGCATTCTTTACGGTTTTTTCGAGGTCATCATCGTCGTAGTATGTTTCTACGTCTTCTGATGTGCACAAATACAGCGTGTTGGCATTATCCGAAAATAACCCATAATCCATTAACATGACGTTGTCATCATTTTTGAAATTTTCACCCGTCACATCGGGCACATGACACGCACCTATAAACGGGTTTACAGAAAATACGTATGGCGGTATATTTTCATTATCTTTATTGTCGTTGTGTTTAAACGAGTGACCAAGTGCAACATTAACAATGAGATTTTCCTTTTCCTCGAGTCGCAGCGCCCTTACATCTTCGTATGAATAAGTTGATTTTATTTTAAATGTTTCAACTGCCAAATCATCGTTAGTGTCATATATATTTGAAATGAAATTTTTAAATACTTCGAGAGTTATGGGGTCACGATTGTCTCGAGACATCACGTTGTATGCAGTTTGTGTATCCATCTGTTTTATTTTGCATCCAAATAGGTACATGTTGAATATGGACAATGGTTCGGAATCGGTATTTGTTTGGTATATCGATCGCAATACCTTTCGTTTCACAGTATTGATTGTATCGTCTAAATTTATCCTTTCTTTTACAAATACCAACAAATTACGCCTGTTTGAAATATCAATTGCTGGTCGGATTTTACTCATCTCTTGTTCTGAAAATAAACCAGTGGTTTCAATTGCAGCGATATATTCATCTACGCTCAATGATTCTGCATTTTGAAACTGAACATTATCCGGACATTTTGAACCGCAAAAAACGTATATTTGTTTTATATCATCATCTTTATTAATATGCATGATTTTGAACACTCGACTCTTCGCATAATTTTGCATAGACTGGTCATTAACATCATACACGCGACGCATAATATCGTGTTTTGTGTTATTATATTGTTTTGTTGTATGTATTATATTTATTATTAATTATTATAATAATTATATTATAATAATTTAAACAAAAATTGATTTGGACAAATGGTATTTTTTTACAAACAATACAAACAAACAATACAAATAAACAATACAAACAATATAGATGAGTAACCACGACGATGATATGAATGTTGACAAATTTTATACAATACCCGCCATATCGGAAAAATGTTTAAATCGCGTCGGCGAGCGTTATGACTGGTCTACATGGGATGTTGTAGTTGAACCGAGCGCCGGGGGCGGAAGTTTCTTTACACGAATCCCGACCGACAAAAAAATTGGATTGGACATTTCGCCCACACACAAGGAAATACTTAAACAAGACTTTCTCACATACGAACTATTACCACCACCGCCACCGCCACCACCACAACCACAATATGCAGATACGCCGCAGCGGCGGATTCTTGTTGTGGGCAACCCACCGTTTGGTAGAGTCAGCTCACTTGCCGTAAAGTTCTTCAACCATGCTTCAAACTGGGCTAACGTGATTGCGTTCATTGTTCCGCGAACGTTTCGCCGCATAAGCCTTCAAAACAAGTTGAATACGACTTTCCATCTCGTATTCGACGAAGATATACCCATGGAACCGTGTTCGTTTGAACCACCCATGATGGCAAAATGTTGTTTTCAAATTTGGGAAAAAAGCGAGACAATTCGGAGACCAATTGTTCAACTTTCAACTGTGCACGCTGATTGGGAATTCTTGGGATTTGGACCAAATGATGCGAAAGGACAACCAACTCCTCCAACCGGATCAATGAATGAAGAGGCGAAGACGAACATATTTGCGCTTCGCGCTTATGGTGGAAAATGCGGGCAAATAGTGGATACAGGTCTTGATTCTCTGCGACCGAAGAGCTGGCACTGGATTAAATCAAAAATACCGAAACAAATATTAATCGAACGATTTAGTTTACTCGATTACAGTGTAAGTCTTGATACGGCTCGCCAAAATTCTATTGGCAGGGGCGAACTCGTGCATTTATACAGTGACGCGTATGATGCACCCGATGCACCCGATGCACACGAAATTGAAGCGCCAGCGGAGAATAAAATGCTTGTCGCCGACCACAAACACGAGGATGTAGTGAGAACGGTGAGCACATTGTCAATGGCAATACCATTTAACGTGACATTTCTTCATACTATTCAGAATTACGGGTTTGGCAATGTGCCCAACAATGTTTGTATACGGCATTTTAAGGATGGTAGAAACTTTTCGCCTATCATAGAACCGTGGTTAGAACAGAATTATCCGTCATTGAAATGGATAGGCGGCTGCAAAGGCCACGACTTAGAAGATATTGCAGACGAAAATATAAAATATGAACAGAAAACATTTACAAAAGGTGGGTGTAAGTTCATGCCATCAAATATGATAGGCGTGGGCAGAAAGTTTGACCAAACAATTTTCGAAGAAAAAACAAAAAAACTGATATTCATCATTGTTGGCAATATTGATTTCCCGAATATAAAAATTAAATTCGTAAGAGGCACCGATTTGCTTGTTAACTATCCAGACGGAAAAATTCCGTTAAAGGACTTTGATAAATTCTTTAATTAGTTGGTTCTCTTTCTTAGCTCCGATTTGGAAATTCTAAAGGGAAATATAATTAAAAGTTTTTCTATATTTTCTAGATTTTCTATATTTTCTATATTTTCTATATTTTCTACCTCCAAATTTTAAGTCAGATATTTCAATCTCATTTAATTCTTTGTCATTAAACTTAAAGTCAATAGCATCACTATTAATTCCACGTTGAGCTTTTAAAAATACTAACGAATCTTCAAATGCTAACATCAAATTGGTATGTTCCGTTTGATTTATTTTTTTACTAATATATAACTCATTTATATATCCTGTCAATGCTCTCCAGACATCTATCCAACTTTGTAAGTTATTTTGAGGGTCTTTTACTTTTAAATCATACCCATATGGAGGTTTAGGTTCAGGTATATTGATTTCTTTTATTAATTCATCAATATTTAATGTCAATTTACTGCCGGGGTCGGGTTTGTTGGCTTGCCAACGTTTTAAATTTTCTTCTGCTTCATTAGCTGGTAACTTCACTCTTATATAGTGCCCGTCATGGATTTTCCATGTGTAACCTAATTCATAAACAACATCTTTTAATTTATCAGAAACACAAAAAAGATCGTATATTAATGTTTGGTCTTCATTAAAAGTAGGGCATTGTATTGGAAGGTTATCAATGGCGAAACATGATAATATAGTTAATATTTTCTCACTGCTATTATAACATTCTAGTGTAACCCAGTCATTCATATGTTTAATATATAACATTGGAACAGATTCATTGGGAAAACAATTACGAAACTCAACACGTTGATCTGGTTGCATATAATTGATTGCCCATAAAGATTCTGCAGGTAATTCAATATCAATGAATGGTATAGACATTTTACTTATAACTTTACGTATCGTTTGAGCTCTACCTCTTCCATGAAAATAAACTAATACTAATTTTATATCATCAATAGTCTTTCCTTGGTTATTGTATAATGTTACAAATGTTTTTTTATTCAATAATTTATCTTTCCTATCCGGAGACACATACGCTTCTCCATGTCCATATTGTTTTTCATTAAATATTATATCATATCCTTCTTCAGTGTTTAATTTTGTTATGTAATCAATATCATTCAACAATTTACAACCGATATTTAAGTTAAAAAAATCTTCACATAACTTTTTATTTGAGTTATTTTCACAAAAATTATTTGGCGATGGTTCTTTTTCCATTATGAATGAGGCGGCAGCCTCGGCTGCCGGTTGTGGTGGTGTGCGGCGTGTGATGGAGGGAGTTGGTGTGCGGCGTGTGATGGAGGGAGTTGGTGTGCGGCGTGTGATGGAGGGAGTTGGTGTGCGGCGTGTGATGGAGGGAGTTGGTGTGCGGCGTGTGGGTGATTTGTGGCGTGTGGGTGATTTGTGGCGTGTGGGTGATTTATGGCGTGTGAGTTGTGTGCGGCGTATGAGGGATGGAGGTGGAGTTCTTAAAGGTGAAGCCATTGGATTATTTTGGGACGTTACAGGTTATGTATGACTTAATTATTTTATGGTTTATTATATATAAAATTTTATTTTATTTTATATTTGTTATAATTTTATAAATTGATTTATTATCTTTCATAGCTCCGATTCGGAAATTCTAAAGGGAAGTAACGCTTTCCAGCAGTCATCGTTTATTGACGGACGAAGTGCGTACTCCTTGATAACGTGTTCAACTTCGATTGATTCGACTGTGATCGCACCATGTTCTTTTATTGTGCCGTGCGCGTAGCCACCGTGCAGAACAATGAGTTTTTTAATGGCGTCCTTTGAGATTTTGAATATATACAGTTCGCCTTCGTCTGCAACATTGTCGTGGCACAAGTGATATGCGGTTAGTATATAGTTATCACAGTCGTGGGCTGGTCTTATTTGAACGAAATTGAATTTCGAGTGAGTCGCGCCACCAATGGAGACCTTGACTTCCGAATTTTTTCCATCTTTGGAGCAATCGCCGGTGCACTCGTTCGCATTATTTTTTACGTAGTTGAAAGTTGTTCGTATAAACCGTTCCAGTAACGGCCCGTATTGCTGCGCAGACACTCCGTATAGCACACAATACACGTGCGCATCCTTTAGTGTGGTTAGTTGCATAATCTGCGCATCGTGTTTAACAGTTGCATTAACCAGGTGCTGCTTCAATTTATTTACCCGGTCTTCTTTGGTCATTGCCATTGTGCAATTGTTTGACATGTGACCACAACATATATATTTTCTGCTGTATTTGCGAAATCATTTATTCGAGAATCAATTTTATATAAAAATAAAT
>SXGQ01116118.1_pt1 | contig 21019 bp, 29 predicted proteins | sample 3178371 | NCBI WGS metagenome assembly SXGQ01 (sample SAMN11356859, study PRJNA531348) | freshwater metagenome | isolation source: freshwater sample F1-20 | place: China: Fuxian Lake, Yuxi | collected 2017-12-25 | reverse complement strand
CGCTACATATACAAGACCGCCGTATCCAACAACATCTCCTGCTTGATAATTAGTTGCTGAAGACCAAGTACCTTCCCATTGGAAACCTTGGCTAAACACTGCCCAATTGGTTGTGTTGGTTGGTGCTATACCGGCAGAGGCAAGAATATTAATATAAGCTTTACCGCCGTAGGAAACAATGTCATTTATTTTATAAGAAGTTCCTGAGCTGTATCCGCCCTTCCATTCAACACCGTAGACAAGAATGTCCCAGTTAGCGTTTCCTGTGGTAGGAGTTGAGCCAGTGCTGTTATTAACAGCAATCCAAATGTTACCGCCATACTTTACAACATCGCCTTTTTGATAAGCAGTGCCACCAGCATATGTGCCTTCGTATTGAATACCATCTACGAATACAGACCAGTCAGAAGTAGCTGTTACTGGGTTATCGTTAATAGTATCTTGAAGAGCAATATAAATCTTACCTCCAAAAGATACAAGGTCAGAAATTTGATATTGGGTTGCGCTAGACCAAACTCCGCGGTAATTAAAACCTTCAAGCATTAGCTCCCAGAAAGCGGTATCTGTTGGGAGGTTACCAGTGCTTGCGGCGGTTAACTTATAGACATAGACGTTACCGCCGTAGGTGACCACATCGTTGCGCTCATATGCAGTAGCGCCACTGTAAGTCCCGCGGTAATCAAAACGAAATTTGCCCAGATCAAGAATCTGTGCCATTAGTAAACCTCCATTAAAATGTGGCCAGTTGCATTAACACTAAACCGTACAGTATTGCTGCTCCACATCCAGTTGAGGTAATCATCTGGACGCACGGAGAAGGCGCTGTCGCCTAGGTTAATAGCAGTTCCACCAGCAATAATATCAATATAGGTCTTTCCTGTATCTATGTCTTGGCGAGCTCCATAGAATATTTTGTCGGCAATATCCTCAAGGTTTGAGGTATTGAGGGTTCCAGCATTCCCATCAATGTTAATAAACTGCGGTACTAGAGGCACTATTTGACTCCTTCGGTCAGTTCAATATGAATTTGAATTACATCTTCAAACGGACATGTGGCATAAAGCTTATCTCCAGTTTGAAGGACAACTTCAGGCATCACTTTGTTATAACCTATAGTCGTTGGATCCCCGTCCTCACCAACTCTGCTATCTCCAGAAACGATCGGAAGAACTACAAAGTTATTTTTAAGAACACGGTTTTTAGAAAGTAAGTGTTTGACTGTTGGGTTTCCTCGCCCAACATAAACTTCTACAGGCAAGATGCCTGTGTCAAGAGCGCCTGTGTGAACGGCAACAATAGAGTTAACTTTAGTCTTAGAGGTTGCAGTAAAAATTGTTGTAGCTGTTGAGGCTGCTGTATCTGTTACTAGGAAGCTAACGCTCTTAGCGGTGCCCGCAGCAGATACTGCGTCAACTGGGTATGCGTATCCTGGCATTTACTCTCCTAGGTCTGCTCTACGCCTTGAACAAAAAAACGAATTCCGGTCGAACCAGCAACCTTTATTACGTCGGTGTTGTTCATTCCAAAACGATATGTCTCGTAACTATTATAAGCGGGAAGAGGTAATTTGTGGGCTATTAGTGCGCCAGCAGTTTCTGAATCAGCTGAGGTTTTTAAAGTCACATAAATTTCAGCATCATTTGCTGTAGTGTTAGTAGCAATAACCGACACAAGGTAGTTTCCTGTTGATGTATAAGCGGTGTTTCCAGAACCAAAAGCAGTAGCAGATGTTTGATCATAAATTGCTAATCTTTGTATACCTGGCACGTTAAACTCCTAACCACCACGAAAGACCGACTTGACCGGCGCTCGCCGCTCCCGTAGGTCCCTGTGGACCTGTTGCGCCAGTTGCGCCTATTGAACCTGTAGGACCTATAGGACCTGTTGGGCCAATTGGTGCAGATCCTGTTTCAACCCAGTATCCATCATAAAAGATAAAAATTCCGCCTGTATTTGGATCGAACCAAGCTTGACCTGTGCTTGCACCAGTTGGAGGTGTTGTACTGTAATAATCCCAAGCTCCAGTAGAACCAGTAGAACCAGTTGCGCCCGTAGGGCCAGTAACACCAGTCGCACCTGTTGGTCCTGTTGCGCCAATATCACCTTGAATACCTTGCGAACCTGTTGCACCAGTAGGTCCCGTTGGTCCAATAGAACCTGTTGATCCGGTAGGACCTAAATTTCCAGTAGCACCTGTTGGTCCTGTCGGACCTGCCACTGTTGAAGCATCACCAGTTGCGCCTGTTGGACCCGTCGAACCAGTTACACCTATTGGTCCTGTTGGACCTGGAACTGTCGAAGCATTACCAGTTGCACCTGTCGCGCCTGTTGGTCCTGTGTTTCCTATTGCACCAGTAGGTCCTGTTGGTCCCGGAACTGTCGAAGCATCACCAGTAGCACCTGTAGCTCCAGTTGAACCTGTTGGACCTGCTACACCTGTTGCCCCTGTTGGACCAATAGCACCCGCAGGTCCCGTTGCCCCTGTTGCTCCTGTAGCACCTACTCCAGTAGCACCCGTTGCACCCTGTGGACCAGTAGGACCAACAATTTGTCCTACGTTATTCCAACTATCGCCATCCCATACATAAAGGTCACCATTTGAATCAACTATGTACGCGTCATTTATTGCAGCGGTGGCACCAAGCCCAGCAAGACCTGATGGATCAGAAACTGATCCTTTAAATGTTATTGATGTGCCTTGTGCACCAGTTGCACCTGTTGCACCTAAAGATCCGGCAGCACCAGTAGCTCCAGTAGGTCCAGAAGCACCTGTAGGACCTGTTGAACCTTGAGGGCCAGTATGACCAATAGCCCCAGTCGCCCCAGTAGCACCTGTAGCGCCCGTAGAACCCGCTACGCCAGCCGATCCTGTAGCTCCTGTGGTTCCAGTAGCTCCTGTGGCTCCTGTGGCTCCAACGGCTCCTGTAGGCCCTACAGCGCCTGTAGCGCCATTACTTCCTATAGATACTTGAATTTCAGGTTGCGGTACTACCGATATTTGAATTTCTTCTGGCATTAGTCAACCGTCACTTGTTGAGTTACGAACACCTGTCCTTTGATGTATGTTTTTTGGAAGTTGGCATCTACTGTAGAAGTTGCTTGTAGATCCCAAAAAGCTCGAACAGGTAGATAAGCTGTTTGTTGTTTTGTTAAAGCTAATTGAATTTTCTTTAAGTTTGCATCTGCAACAGTAACCGTGAATTCTGCGTATCTAGCTGGAGCATTTGGATACGTTCTGATTTGCGCTTTAAATACTAAGTTAGTGATGTTGTAATCATTTGGAAAATCTAAAATAACTGAGAAACTGTCGCCTTGATATATTACAAGATCGTAGATAGCAGCCGTGGTTGGCATAGGGCTTCTACCTAACATGTCGTTTTGTATATAAACTCTCTCAGGCTTACGAGCGTCATCAATTTCTTGAGGCATGTAGATAGGAACAAGCTTGTTGGTATGACGAGAAACTCGACGTAAGGTTCCAAGTTCAATTCTCCATAAACCAATGTTTAGCGAGGAGCAAAGAGTTCTATACTGCTCTTGACGCTGATTAATCATATTGACGAGCTGGTGGTATCTCTCAGAACGTGGAATGGTCACACCATCTGGAGCAAATATGTTGATATCAAATGACGCGTCTGTTGCAAGAGCCCATAAAGACTCAATAACTGCCAAAATGGCAATTGGGTATTCCTCAACAGCGGGTATCTTAGCCAAGGTCATTTGGGTACCAAAACCGTCTGTGCGATTATAGGTATGCTGTTCAACAGCAGTGTTGATAAAAAGTTCTAGGTCAGTATCTGTGAAGTAACGATAGTGGGTACCAGATACTTTGATGGTTGTGTTATTACCCGGCGCTGCAGCAAAAGTGATAATTCCATGATCGGCTTGGACGGTATATCCAGCTGGTTGGGCTATGGGGTTGTTGTTGACTGTTACGAGAAGAGAAGCTACATCAAGAGGCTTTACCCGTAGGTCGTATACTTTTGTAGACCCGTCGCCTGTGTCTGACCAGTTAAAAGCTTTTTCTAGATCACCTAATTCAAGGCGAACTCTATAAAGGATGTCCGCTGTTATAGCCACTAACCACTCCTAACATCGCCTACACAATGGTAGGTGACCAGTATTAAAAAATCCTTACAAACGAAGAAGCGGGCAACTACGTGCCCGCCGCTCCGATTATTACTGGTTAGATAGCAGCGGCTAAGTAGCCTTTTTCTTTAAGATGTTGAGCTACTGCCTTAGTGACAGAGTACTTTTGACCTGCCTTAAAGGTGTAATTGTTGCCCGCACCAAGAGTCATGTTTTCAATGTCTTCTACGACACGAATCTCAATAGCGTCAACTTGATCACCTAATTTAACTGCTTCATCAACAATAACTACTTGTCGATCAGGTTTAGTTGCATCAATAGCCTGATCAAGCTGCGCTTTAGCGGCAGCAGTTGCCATTGACATTTCTCCAGCACGTTGAGATAACACTTCAGCATTTGCTACAAGAGCTTCTTCACGTGCACGACCTGTAACATCGGTCGGCTTTACTTTACTTGCCATTTGGATCCTCCGGTTTAGTGACTGTTAAAGTGGGCAGTTTAAAGACGTGCCCAGGTCGCAGTATTTAGTTTTTAGTTGGTTTCAGCAACGATAACAGCCTGATCAGTGATTAGGCCAAGACCGAAGATTGAGTACCAAGCAAGCGCATGCTCACGACCGAAGTCAAGAATACCGCCATCGCGGAGCTCAACTGGTAGAGAGATTGCGTGACCGAATGCGTTATCTCCAATGAAGATAGCGTCATAACGATCAGATCCACCGTTACCAGTGAACTGTGCAGGAGTGATGTAACCTCCGCCAGCTGTAACGGTTGGGTTAGCAACAGCTGTGTCTGCTGAGTAAGAAGCACCAGCACCGCCAACAACTTTGCGAACTTGAGTTGTCTCAATGAATACTGTGTCGTATAGACGACCAATTTCACCGAGCATGAAGTTACCAGGAGCAGCGTACTTAGTTACTTCAATGAACTCAGCGGTATCACGAAGTTTACGGCTCTGATGTGGGTGGACGAAGCAAACATAAGTCTCGCCCAACCTTGGAATGTTCTTGGTTGAGAGTGTCTCAACAGCATCTTTAACGGTACGTGGTGTGAGGCTGAAGTTACCGGTCATTGAAGCACGGTTAGTTCCATTTGTACCATAAGCGTACTGGTTGAAGGTACCAGTTCCGTTGGTGATAGAAAGCATGTTATTGCGGTCTTCACCATAGATTGTTGAGGTTGCTGCGTATAGTGTGTCGCGTGAAAGCTGATCTAGATAGATCGCCATGTTACGACCAAGAAGACGTGAGGCTGAAGCCATTACGTCATCGAATGAAGCATTGAGCAATAGCTCAGAAACAGCAAGAGCATATCCATGCTCAGATACTGTGATTGAGAACTGTTGTGCTGTCAATGCGTTGGTCTGCATACGTACACCTTCAACAAGGCCACTTGCGAAGCCAAGGTTGTTGTAACGCATGAAGTTAATTTGAAGACCAGGTGCAACACCTAGTTCGGTCTTCTTTACTGCAAATTGCTCAAAGCGAAGAATTGGCATGGCCTGGAAAAGAATTTCCTTGGACCAGATCGTTTGAATCGCTTGAGTCAATTGGGTATTTGTACCCGAGTAGGCTGTAGGGGCAGCGGCTAAATTACCGGTACCTGTGATTCCTGATGCCATTTAAATTTGACTCCTTAGTTGGATTTGGATTGGGGATTACCCGAACAGTCCGCGAGACTTACCACGAGCCGAAGGGCTCAATAGTCTTTCTCTATATTTGGCGTAATCGTTCATAGACAGAGACTGAATTTCTTCAGCCGTTAACTGACGTTGCTCCGAATTAGTTTCCAATGGTCCGGCTGGTGGCAAGGTTGCCCTTGTACCAGTCATTTCTTTTCTAGCTGTCTGCATTGCAGACTGAGCCGATTCAAGAATTCGAGCTGAGCGCTCTTTCAATCCTTCAACACTAGATTGAATTTCTTCGCGGGTATTACCTGCGATTAAATCAACTAGTTCCGGAATGATGTTTTCGCGCTCTTGTTCTAGTACTTGCTGGCGATAAGCTTGAAGATCTGCAAAAGTCTTTTCGCGCTCCAGAAGAGCGAGGGCTCGTTCACGTTCTTGACGCTCACGCTCCAACTGCTCTTGCAACTCAGAAAGGCGAGCATCAGCATATGACTTTGCGTCAAGTTCTGATAATGCTTCTTGCTTTGCCTTTTCAGCTAAAGCTTGCGCTTCAGCTTCTTTGCGAGTTGCTTCTTCTTCTTTTTCTTTACGAATTGAGTTTAGCTCTTCCTTCAGAGATTCAATCTGAGGGTAAAGCTTTTCTTTTTCCTGAGAGCGAACTTTGGCTAGATCATCCTCTGTGTAAAACTTTGGTTGTCTAGCGTTCACTTTATCAGTGCTCGTAATAACAGTCGACGCGTCAACGTCCGACACATTTACTACTGGAGCTTGGCCGGCTTCTGCTTCAAAAGCATTAGCCATCGTTTCTGCGGTATCTGACATGCTTATATCCTTTTTTCCTCTGGGTCGTTTTCCGAATGCCTTTGCAGGCTTAGCACATATGACCTAACGTTTGTAAGTTAATTTTCGCCTTATCATACGAAATTGTCTGCGTAAATTGCTTTATTTTTCGTAGTCTTGCGGTACCTGCCTTTTAGGTAGTTGGGTACCGTAAGCATCAGTTACGAGTTTATTTCTTAAAGCAGCCTCGCCCTGCTGAGCCAGCATCCCGGCTCCATCTAGAATACTAGGTGCTTCCATGCCCATTGTTGGGGCTCCACCGCCAGCTGATCCAGCTCCGCCACCTGATGGGGCAGAACCACCCATCTCAGGAGGTAAAGTTCCTGTGATCTGCATGATTTCTTGTTCAATTTGAGTTTGTAGAAGCTTAAGCGCACCGTCAGAAAGAGCCTCATCTTTAAGTTCTTGACGGATTTCTTCAAGTTTTTCAATTGGGAATTCTTCACCAAGGGAGCGCAAAGCTCCTTCTTTAGATTCAAGTCCTAGAGACATAAGTGATTGAACTTCGTTCAAAGCAATCAATTTATCTAGAGGTAGAGGTGGTGGGAAGTGCACATAAGATTGATAGGTAAGAGGATCCTGTGGGTCTAGTCGATCTAACTGACCTTTTTTTAAAGGAGAGTTCTTAGTCGGATCCCAAATAAAAGTCTCTGGCTCTTTGATTGCCAAGCTTAGGAGAATAAGCTCGTTAACTCGCTCAAGCCCACGAGCGTATTGAATGATCTTTTGATGGTAACGATTCATCAAAGGTTGGAACTGAATAGACAGCGCCACACCTGACGTATTGGAGATAGGTTGTGCTTGACCGAGTGCGGTCTCAGGAACACCAATCATTTCGTGCATAGATTTCTTGAGCATTTGCAAGAACTCCATAGCACCTTTTAATCCTTGCGATCCGCCTTCAAGGTTTTCTACCCTCGCGTCTTTTGGTAAACCACCCCAGACTTTGTTAGCCCCCTTCTCAAGTTGAGAAGCTTTTGCACCGATGATAACTGTGACTGGGGCGGCGTGATAGTTAACAATGTCAGCAATATCCGTAGCGGTCTCGTTGTAAGCGCGGTTAATATTGATAATGTCATTGCAATCAGAAAGACCCCAAGGGCTGCCGCTAATACGAACATTTGGTACGTGAACCACAGGGATAACGCCAAGAGGGTTTGGACGCGAATCAATAAGTTCATCATTGATGTACTCTTCAATAACATCTTCTGTCAAAATTTCTGTGTAGGTGAATACTTGCCGCGTACCTTCAAGCGAAGTGCCCCAAAAACGATATTTAAGTTTAAAACGAATAAGACGCTCACGGTCGTGAGGATGAAACTCTGGAAAACAGAAAGACGAGTTAAGAGGCAGAACGCGAACACGACCAGGATGAATACGACCCGCAGGATCCGTATATGCTTCTTCATACGCAACTTTGATGAAACAGTCGCCTGAAACTGATCCTTGTTGTCCAATTTCCCAAAGCACCGTAGCTTTGTTGTTATCCACTTCCCAGACTCTTTCCAAGAGATCCGGAACAATTGCCTCAGTTTCTTTAGGGCTACGATAACTAACTCCTTTACCGAATGTAAAGTTAATAACAAAGTCTGTAAACGCACGATAGTAGTTTAACATCATTTGAGTCTCGCCTGTTTGACGGCGATATGAATAATGATGTCCTAGATACATAGCCCAGTTAAGGGAGTATCTGTTTAATCTCGGACCATGAACTTCAAATTCTTCATCTGCAAGCTCCACTAAACCTAGTGGAGAAATAGAAATAGTAAGGTCAGATGACGCCGCCCTATACGACGGCGGTGAGAAATCTATACCGCTCACCAAACCACCTTTCCTACTTTAACTTGCAAAGAATACCACTATTACCAACAAAATGATAAAAAGTTACTTTCTAAAAGCCTCGCCAGCAACATTACCTTTACCGACCTTTTTAATTACTTTTTTCTTTTGTTCTTTTTCTTTTTTGTCTTGAGCTTCTTTTGCGTAGTCTCTAAATCTTGGATCTACTTCTTTTTTAGAATCAACAAATTTGCCACCCATTTGAAGGTATTTGGCGTGAACCCAGTGGGCAGCCGCTGGGGAGGGATACTTAGCAAAACGAGTTTTTGCTTGCGTCGTGATCATGTTATATAGACGCGGATTAGCCGGAACCTGTTTAGGTCCCTCTTTAACTTCTTGACCTTTGATCAGTGCCATAAATAACCTTTACATAGATAGGTCCTGCCCCAACACAAACTTTAAGCTTATCGCTTAATAAGTGCGGGGCAGGTTCCTAAATTGTTAGTCTTGTACGACAGCTGGGTTAGCAGGTTGCTGACGTGATCCACTACGGAATACACGTTCAAAGCGGTTGTCACCATGGTCAGCAAAGCCGCCAGTTGAGAACTCGCCAAGATAAGCAGGTGCTTCTACCCAAGCTGCAGAACCGACGTGTGCACGTTCGCGCATTGTCTCTTCTGCTGTTTTGGTGTGAACCACAGCATTACGATTTGGGCGACCTGCTGCAGGAACATATCCCTGCATTGCGCCTGTTGAAAATTCCTGTGGTACATCTGTATCTGTCGCAACGCCTTCTTCGAAACGAAGAGGGCCACGCATTCCGGGAGTAGCAGTAGCGAACTTACGATCGTAAGTAACGTCTGTCTTCTCTGGGAAGTTAGGGTTTGGTGCAATTGCCATTTTTACTCCTTATTAAAGGTTGAGGGCCTCATGTAAAAGTTTCCTACCTTGCGAGCTTAAAGTCTGCCTAAACTAGCGATAAAAAGGGGATGAGGACACTTCTATAGAAGGCATGGTTAAATCCATAGTTAGCGCAACCGCAATAGCCAAACTGTCGGCGTAGTCATCGTGGGCATGAGCCTCGTCTGGAGCATGAGCTAAAAAGTTAGGACCTTGGAACTTAGTCTCTAAATCCGTCATTTGTTGGTAGAACCGCTTCCATGTACGCAATCTACGGGTTTTAGCATGTGCTGGCCAACCAATCATCCGTCGATCAATAAGAGCTTTTAGGTGTTTCCAGCGCTTAGATTGTTCTGGTTGACTGCTACCTATGGCATGAACTTCCGCCCTAGGTAGAAGAAGTTTAAGTCTTTGAGCTACTGCGTCGCCCACACCATTCGCGTCAACACCTACAGCTAGAACATCATAGTTGTTAATAAAGTTAATAATTTGAAAATATTGATCTTCCCAGTCGTCTCCTTGAATTTCTAGCCAGTTTAAAACTCTGTGGTCAAAATAACCAAACTCATCAGGACGATCCCAATCAACCCATACAACTGTAACTACCGTAGAGTCCAGCTTACGTGCCGGATCAATTCCAACTACAACAGGAGTTCTGTGCCAAGCCTTGACCGTCTCTTGTGATGTGTCTCCAAGTTCGTCCATAATTGTAGACGATACGAACATACCTCTTTCAAGTAACCATTTACATGAGTAAGACATTTGAAACTCGTCGGAGTCCTCACCAATACGAAGCATTTCTTTTTTAATGAACTTACCGTAGTTTAAGTTTACTTTTGCAACTTCTTTCCAATCCCATTCAAAATGATTTTGACGAGCGCTCTTGCCTGTTTGCCTACGCTTGTTTAATTGAATAGACCTGTAAAAGTTGTTTTTAGTTGTAGTAGGGGTTCCTGTTTTTACCATTGTTCCTGAGTAATACGCGAGCATAGGAGAAATAGACTTTGATACCACAAAATCATCTGCTTCTTGGCACTCATCAATAACTACAAGATGAAAGGACTTAGACTCAATTTTAGCTCTAGGGTTAGCTGTCATCATCATAAGACTACTACCTGAGTTTTTTAATTTAATTTGTCGTGTAACTCCAGGCACTTTGCCTAATAAATCATCAATCTCTGGATCCCCAAGAACATCCAAGGCTCTTTCACTTGTAAGCCTATTTACTGTGCGGCCAAAAAGTGTTTCAACTTGACCTTCAACGGGAGCAAACATTCCAATCCAAATACCGTTTTTAAAACGACCAAGAAGTTCTGGATACATACTTGCTAAACGAGGAAGCAAAACCATTAATGTTGCTACTGTATTTGCAAGAGTTTCAGACTTACCTGACTGACGAGCAGCAAGTGCAGTTACCTCTTCACCATCATTTATAATTACAGATTCAATTACGCGTCTGGCAAGAGGTACTTGATACGGGTGGAGTTCATGACCAACAAGAGTGGTCATAAATTCAAGACAACGATCAACTAATTTTTTTACAAATTCTTTAGAGAGCTCGTCTAACTCTTCTTCAATATCTTCTTCTAGAGGTTGCTCAATATCCTCATCAGGGAAGAACTCTTCTTCCTCTTCATACACGGAGTCATTAATCATATTTTCCTAGTGTATGGAAAAACAAAAAGCCTTGGGTATATAAACCCAAGGGCTCCTTGCTGCCACCATACGGGGAGAGAAGAGAGAGGCAGGGGAAAGTTTAGCATAATGTAGATAAACCTACTATTTAGTGTTTCGTTTATGGAGCTCTTCTACAACGGCATGTAAAGCCTCTGCACCGTTTCTAGCTTCATCTAAATAGACCTTTTCGCGGTTTTTTTGATAGTTGGATAGGCACTTTCCAACTTCATAGATTGCTTGATCAATCCACAGTTCTAATTCAGCTGTTGGGATCCTAGAGACCCGTCTTGCTATTTTTTCAGAAAACGGTTTATCCCAATCTTTATCTTTAAAAAGTTTCATGATATGCCCCGTCCTCTGGAGACCAAACTTTTCTTGCTCTTAGGGCGTTACCAACCAATAGATCGATGTCTTCATCAGTTAAAAATTGTGGGTTTTTTACAGTTTTAAACAAAATACCTAGATAAAACCCTGGTTTTGTAAATGGAAACCTGAACACTAAACAACGACCAGAGCGGTAAGGAAAATCTGTTTCTTGGGTACGGCCAAGTTCTACAACAGGTAGAAGTTTACGATGGTAATAGTTAAGCTTCCCTAGATATATCGGTCCCAGTGTTTTCATTTGATTCCTTATTAGTTCTCGTATAGGCGGGGCTGTTCTGTATGCTACTTGCTATTTGGGCAGTATAGCTAATTTGCTCCTTTAATGACTCCGGCATGTCTGCAACACTTGCTGGTCCCATATCTGACCATCCATCTAACCCAGAAGATTTTAAATATCTTCCTGTAGACGGGCTATTTTTTAGCCCTAGCCACATGTTAGTAGGGACATTATTGTACTCCCACCATGCGCCATCTCTAAATACCACGATTAACTTATTGACTTCAGGGGCATATGCAACCACAAGCGCTCGTGGCCTGCTTGGGTTTATTGTTGGAGCGGATCGCATTTCCCCACGGTTTACTTGAGGTTCTGGAGACTTGCTTACATCATTTGGGATAACAACTTCTGTGTCTTTCCATTTAGCAGCAAACCTATCCTCGTACCCAAGTTTTTCTTGGGCTCTAAGAATTAAATTAAGCTTTTTATTAGAGGAGTCTTGATTTGGGCCATAATTTAAAGCTCTGCCTTTGTACTTTGGCATTATTCCTCACACCTATGACTTTCTTTTTCAGAGTCTAAAACTCTTGTTAAACAATAAGCGCAACGAACATACTTTGGCGGTTTGTAATTATTTTGTGCTGTGGCACCTAGAGGGTAATCACTACCATCCTCATCTTGATTAGGTCTATCCACAACAATGTCTGGTTCTCTAAACAAATCAGGTGGAAATGGCCCAACTGGATCCATCATTCGATCGGGAACTGGGTGGACCTGTACAGCCTGTTTTTTAGTTATCCGCATCAGCAGGAGCCTCTTTAGCTTCTGCTTTCTTCTTAGCTGGGGCAGATTTTTCTAGAGGAAAATGTCCGGCCAAGGCACGATCTTGTAACCATGCAGGCAAGCAATTCGCGTCGTAGTTAACTGGGTTAACGCCAGGATCAGCTACTGTGTATGCCGCATCGTTAGAGCAGTTATCGCACTTCATTGGTTCTCCTTTTCTTTCCACAATTCTATCTTAAAAAAGCAATAAGGCGGGCATTGAGCCCGCCCTACTGATTTACTAATTACTTCTTTTTAGCTTTCTTAGCTTCTTCATCAAGCTTTTTGGTTACCTCACCTGCAAGCGATGCGGCTACACGACCAAACGCCGGATCCTTCTTATTTGCCCAACGTAGCGCAACTGGGATCACGGATGCCCAAAGGGCGTTTGCAACCAGTGTCCATTCACCTGAACCGAACTCTAATGGTGATGCAATCCCGCTGGTTTGAGTAACAATTACGACCGCGCCAATAATTTGACCAAGCAAGTTACGAGCGTACGACTCAATTGCTGCTTTATTCATATGACTCCTACTTCTTTACTTGACCGCAGGTTGGGCACACTTGTACCGTTTCTGCGGGCGTAGCAGCCTCTGCTGCTTCTTTGAACTTTGGACGGCCAAAGCCCACGATAGATACCATAACATTCTTTGGGTTCTTTTTCCAAGCGCGAAGCTTAAGGCAGACTTCTCCGCCATTTCTTTGGTCGCCTTTTTTGTCTGAGCTGGTATTTCCTTCGATAACTAGGCAGGTACCGTCAGCCTTTACAGACTTAACAATACCTACATGACTGATCCGATCAACGCCATCTGCTGGAAAATCAAAATAGGCGATATCCCCTGGTTTAGGGTCATCTTCGTTCCAACGCCCAGCCTTTTTAAAAGCTTCAGCTCCTGCTGGGGTGTAGACGGTATTAGGGATCTTTACGCCAGCTTCGTTCCCGCACCACATAATGAAACTTCCGCACCAAGGTTGAAAATTAGATTTCGTATAAGCACCATATTTTGTTTCATTATCTTTTGGACCTTCAACAGTTCCAACTTCTTGTTCAGCTTCTTCAATTAAACGAGCCGCTGTTCCTAACTCTGCCATTACTTTCCACCCTTTTTCTTAACAAGTAATCCGTAAATTTCATCTACTCTTAATTCAAGCCTGTCAACTTTTGAGTCTAGTTCGTTAACCTTGTCTTTTATCGAGCTGCCCCCATTCGGGCGAAGCTCGCTCAAATAATGTTTGACTAGCCACTTAACTCCAAGAACTGCCGATCCTACTACGCTTATTAATGTGGCTATGAAGCCAAGCCAATCTGTTGGAGACACTCTATACACCCATTCTGTTAAAAAGTCAATAGGTTTACTTTAGCAGAATGGTCGTCCAAATAAAATCACGTAAAATCTGTACATAAATTACAGCACTAGAATACACGCGTGTCATAATAAAAAATATATATTTTTTACGCTTGACACCGTTTGTAAAGCCTGTGCTAAGGTTAAACCTGATAAGCCACCAGTGATGGTGGCTTTTCGGCACTGAGAGGAGCAGAAATGCTTAATATCAGAAAAGAAGATATGGCAGGAATAGTGGTGACAGTGGTGTATGGATTGGTTCTAGGAGCCCTTCCACACGCGCTTGCGGCTAATGTCATACCTGAGCCTAAAGTGGTTGAGGTAGTCGTAGTTGATCCGCTGGATAAGTTTAGGAACGCTAAGTCGCTAGATGGCGCGGAACTAAAGTCTTTGCTTAAGGCAGTCGGTTTTGAGGGAAAATCCCTTAAGGTTGCCTGGGCAGTTGCCATGAAAGAGTCAAACGGTCGCCCATTAGCTCATAATGGTGATCTAACTACTGGAGACAACTCTTACGGGATATTCCAGATCAACATGCTTGGTCAACTTGGAATAGATCGACTAGAGAAGTTTGACTTAAAAGCTAACAAGGATCTTTATGATCCGGTAACAAACGCACAGATTGCCTATTACATGACTAACGGTGGAAAAGACTGGTCGTCTTGGAAAGTCAATCCCGAGACAAGTAACGGAGAACGATACGACTCATTTTATGAGGAGTTCCCAAAAGGAAGATAATGTTCACAAAAACAGTCGCACCAACCTTTGACGGTACCCAGCCGTGTAAAGGAATGAATACGGAAGAGTTTTTCCCAGTAGATCGCGTAGAAGAAGAGAGGTTTAAAAGGGCTATTAAGCCTGTATGCGATTCTTGCAAATTTAAATCTGAGTGTCTTCAATGGGCGCTTGATAATAGAGAAATTGGAATCTGGGCTGGAACAACCACAGATGACCGACGCCTCATCATTCGACGATTAAAACGTAAATAAAAAAACCCCCCTGCCAAACGGCAGGGGGGTTTTTTGTTTGTGTTGGTTATGAGACTGCTGCGTGAGGTGTGATTGTAATTGTTGCGGTTGTAGCCACTGAAGCAGCGTTTGCTGCAGTTGACTGTGTCTTGATTGTTCCAGCAACACCTGAAAGACCTGCAACAGAAAGACCTGATGTTGATAGTGTTCCTGAGGTAGCTGTGGTGTAAGAGACAGTGTTTGTTGCTACTGCGGTAACTGTGAAGGTACCGTTTAGAGCTGTGTCTGGTGCTTCAAGTGATGCAACAGTAATCTTTGTACCGACTGGGTACTTGGCACCTGCACCTGCTGAGGTGATGGTTGCGGTTGTTCCAGTACGTGCTACTGCTGTAATTGTTGAAACAGCATTTGCTGCGGCTGCGGCTGTAGTAATTGAAGCTGCTTCGTAACCTGCATCCTTAAGAGCATCAAGAGCAACAGCTGTTGTGAGTCCAAGTACGTTAGGTACAACAATAAATCCAATTCCAGCGCCATCATAAGCTGTTAGAGCTGTAGTTGACTGTACCTTGCCATACCACTGTCCGGTGATTTCACCAGCATTGGCTGCGTTAGTTACTGTGAACTTAAGCGCGTTTGCTGTAGCGACTGTCGCAGAAGATAGGTTGTACGCTGAAGCTGTTAGGCCTGTGATGTTTACAGTGTCTCCAGCTGTAAGTTTGTTTTGTGATGTGTAAGTAACAGTTGTTCCATCACCTGATGCTGCTGTAATCATGTAGTTACCTACACCAGCGGTGAATGAAGGATAGTTGTTCCATTCAGCCTCTGCTACTGCATGGTTTGAAAGCGCTGCATTTAAACGTGCGCTTGGGAAAGACTGGTAACCAGACCAGTCATAGTTCTGAGACGCATTTTCAGCTGATTCAGTTACAGCAGCTCCATCTGTGCGCTCATCGTTTGGTAGCATAGGGAAGTTACCCCATACAAAATCTACTTTTACGTTTCCAGCTGAGTCGGTAGCGTTACCGACACTATTAGTTCCACCAGCGGTTGCAGCAATAGCAGTGGCATAGGCGCCAGTACCTTGCGCAGAACCCACCGGAAGAGGTTCGTTATAACTTGACATTTTTTACCTTACCTTTTTCTCTAGAGAGGTTAACGCCTGATCGGGGCGTCCTACTATTGTCTAAGAGGATTTTAGGATTGTCAGGTTTAAGTATTTGGGATATCGGTTATACTGTGCTGTATGAAGATTACAACCTATGAGGCCCCCCATCTTCGAATTATTGAAGACTTTGTCCCCAAAGAAGAGTGCGATTGGTTTATTGACTATGTGACTTCACAAAACCTATGGGCCTTCAATAACGCCAATCCCAATAGCTTTCCAGATGGGAAAGACTATGAACTTGTATCTAAGCAGTGGGACAACAGAAAAGTAGAGCTTAATTCTTTGTATGGGGCTAAAGCTCACCCAGAGCTTTTTAAAAGGGCGTACCCAATAATGCGGGCTGCTAAAACCCAAGTGGCTGATTTTTTTAATACTACTGAGGACTCTTTTCAACTAGAAAGTTGGGAAGCTGTTAGGTGGTATTCCCCCTTCCATCAAGGCCCTCACATAGATTACATTGACCCAGACTTTGATAGAAGCAAACTTCCAGAAGGCTTTGACTCTTCCTTCTTTACAAAAGACGAAGAGGATCTATATAGACGTCACTGCACCACTAAAAACTATACTGGCATGATTTATATGAATGATGACTTTGAAGGTGGGGAATTATTTTTTCCATATCATGGAAATTTAGAGATTAAGCCTAGGCCTGGAATGCTTGTCATGTTTAGCGGAAACATTTTTAATCCTCATGGAATTAGAGAAATAACCAGCGGTACTCGTTATGTCCATACTACATTTTGGTGTAAACGGCCTTTACCTAGTTTCCCAGTAGGATATGCAGATAATCAAGGTAAATTAAATAAGTTTTGGGAATAGCTTAGACTCTGGCCATTCGCGCCACCACCTGTTGTCCCAGTGTTTCAAGTTATAAACGTAATTGATTGATTGGTTGTACTCTGCGTTTCTTAATTCAGGGTACCGATACCCATTCCATGTGTAGGGACCTGTCTGCTCATAAGGTTTTTCTGCAAACACCCGCATGTTGCCTCCAACATGCCGTTGAATGTATCCAGTGTACGTGCTTCCTTGTGTGCCAATAAAATCTTTTGCGTGGTGCATTACTAGGTTAGATATAAGACCCAAAGTAGTTTCATCTTTAAATGGAAGTTCCTTAAACTCTTTTTCAAATTCTTGCTCTATATACTGCTCAAGTATAAGTGCTTTGGTCTCTTGCACTAAAGGATTGCGGTATTCGTCCGTAACTATTACAACCTGATAGCCTTTTTCTAACGTATCTAGTCCAGCGCTTATTTCTTCTCTTCTAGGGGAATCAAAGTTGTGATCTGTGTAGCGCAGGTGGGCTCCAACAAAAGTACCAATGTTTTTTGCGATCTCCGCAGATAGTTCGTAATACTCTTTTTTAAATCTAGTTTTAGAAAGAGCTAGATCAACCTCAGCAGTTCTGTTCATGAATATAGTTGAATACCAACCCAGATTCCAATCAAAACTGAAACTATCGACCAGATTTGGGTCAAACGTTGGACGACCGCCACCAAAAAACTCTTCATTGGTTTTGTCATCCGAAAAATTGTAAATGTATTGAGTAAGCGAGATTACCCCGTTTTTAAGGTCATCATCTATAAATTTAACTTCAGAGTAGGTTTGAACATCCATTAGATCTGTTATTTTTGGGGTTACATCGTTATTAGTTATTGAGTGCGGGTGTCTCCAAACTGTGGGAGCAATCATTCCTTTATTTTTATACGGAGAGTCGCCAATAGGGTTATTAACTAAGTTATGTATAACAATATCTTTTTTTAAAAAGTAAGATAAAACTGCAGCATTCTCTATACAAGAAACTTGATTAAACAGGCCACATGGGTTGTGAAGTTTAAAAGTTATGTAGTCTTTACTAGGCGTGAAATCCATTTGTAAGTTTCCTCTAATCCACCTCGTAGGTCTTCTTTAGGAGATTCCCCAAGAATGTTTTTTATAAGTTCATTATCGGAAGTTCTAGCTTTTACTCCAATAGGCCCTTCCGTATGTATCTTTGTGAGACTTTTTCCAGCTATGTCGCAGACGATATCAACTAGATCATTAATCGATACTGTTTCAGTAGAGCCAATGTTTATAGGCTTAAAGTATGTTTGATCTCTGTAAAAAGCTTTGGTGAACTTCACGCACTCATCAATGTACAAAAAGGATCTTATCTGGGTGCCATCTCCCCAAATTTGTATGGAGTTGGTAGCCTCGGCAACTTTTCGACAGATGGCTGCAGGAGCTTTTTCTTTTCCACCTTTATATGTTCCCAAAGGACCAAAGATATTGTGATATCGGCCCACTTTATTCTTCATACCGTAATCTCGGTTATAGGCCATATACATGCGCTCGCTGAATAGTTTTTCCCAGCCGTATTCAGTGTCAGGGTATGCGGGATAAGCCGTAGACTCTTTACAGGTAAAATTGTTAAGGTCAAGTTGGTTGTGCTCTGGGTAAATACAAGCGGACGAAGAGAAGAACACGCCTTTTATGCTAACTTGCTCAGATCGGCGAAGGACGTTTAGATTTATTAAAGCAGAGTTGCTCATAATAGATGCGTCAGAGCCACCGCTAATGTATCCAATTCCACCCATGTCAGCAGTAAGTTGGTAAACCTCGTCAAACTCTCTATTTAACACTTGTTCTAATTGTTTAGAGTCTCTAAGGTCTGCGGTTACAAACATATTTGCAGAAGATTTAGAGAACTCTGGTTCTTTAATATCTGCGGCCTTAACCCAAAACCCTTCTTCTTTTAAAGAGTTAACTAGGTGGTTTCCTATAAAACCACCTGCTCCTAGAACTAGGGCTGTCTTCATATTATTTTCTTGTTTCCCATTGTTCGTCCGTAATGTGACCCCGAATAACATTTAGATACCCAAAACCTTTGGTAAAAAACCAGTGATCGGGTTCGGCAAAATGAAAAAAGATCATAGCTACGTGATTGGTTTCTGGATTGGGAAAGTCTTCTCGCCAGTGTTCTTGATCGTTGCCATAATAGGCAAGAGCTTGATTGGGTTGAAGAGTGTATGGAACATCCTCAACATACAGATCCCACGGGGTTTTTTGATAAACACACATATCTAAAGTATAGGTACACGCATTGTCGTCTTTATGTTTGTGTAGGCGAGCGTCGGGGCCCTCATAATGTGAAAACAAAGTGTATGTTGGCAAAAGGGTAGGGCTATCAAACAAAGATCTTGCTAATGGTGTTACTAAGTAGGCGTAGTGCTGTAGTTCAGGAATTCTATTGTCCGCAGCGACCCATCGAGAGAACCCGTCTTGGAACTCGAAAGACTTAGGGTCTTTGAACAAAGAAGTTAAACGCAAAAAATCAGTTTCATTAAATACCGAATTTACCAGCATAGGATCTTTAACCATTATTCCCACCAACCAACTACCGCGTATCTGGTTCCAGATGTAACAGGATGAACTGTGTGATTGTATACATAGTTAGATGGAAAAAATATAGCTTGATTAGCTTTTGGTTTTATTTTAAGGTCAAACCTACTAAATTCTATTTCTCCGCCCTCATAATCCTCATTAAGGTAAAAGCTCATAGACATAGTTCTTGGGTATTGCTTTGAGTCATCGTAGTGATTTACGAAATAGTTGTCTTGACCATATTTAAGTATTTGCCAACCCTCGTTGTTAAACCAATGAGGAGCGTTGTATAGGTTTTTATACACATCAAAAACAGGATTAAGGGTGTTGTTTAATAATTCATGTACTGCGTATGGGGCCATACGCCTGTGATTTTCATCTACTAAATTATCAAAATTAGGTAAAGATATGGCATAACAGTTCCTAGCTGACTTTTCAATTACCGATGCAGATCCATCTTTACCTTCGCTTTGACGAGCTAAGTTCCACGTGAGGTTATTTATTTCTACAAGGCCTTCAAGATCAAGTATAAATTGGACTGGGTTGTCCATTACATTTTCAAAAGAAACTATGCCGGGTGCTAACTCAACACTAAGCATCTATTTACCACTTTCCAATAGGACAGGTAGCATGCTCAAGTTTAGTTTTTGCGGGCATAAAGCACCCACATTTTTTACACTGTTTAGTTAGTTTAATTAATTCTGGGCAAGCTAAACACATTTCGTATCTAGTATCAGCAGTTTTTTCGTCTGTATAAGCTTCGGGATTTAATAAATCCCAAGGCCTAGTTTCCCCTAAAGACTTCTTCCATTCTTCCCACTTAGACATTTAGTGCTCCTTATTTAACTATTACGGTTTCGCCGTCCCAAACATCTCCAACTTTAGCAGTTTGACCCTCTGGAAGTTTAATCATCGTATTATCGCTCTCAAAAACTGCGTCTAATAGATCGTTTGTTACAGCATTTGGCTGTTCAAGGTGTAAAAGGATCACAGTATCATTACATATATATGCGTACAGCTTTAGATCTGTACCCGTTAGCCATGATGCTTCATCCCCGCCAGTAAAATCTGTTCCATTCCAAACAGAACCATTTCTTACAGACGACTTGTATTCAGTTACGTTTTGACCAGTAATTGGGTTTCCACTTGCTAGCGCATCTTCAACCCTTGCTTTTTTTGTAGGTATGGGAATGTCCTCAAGAGTACGCCAAATATCCCAAGTGCCTTCATCATTTTTTACTACAAACGCGTACATAATATTCCTATTCTATGCAAAGCAGCCATTACACGTACCATACTCTCCTTGGCAACCAACTGTGTATAGATCACAATAGCCTCCGCCTGGAATAGGAGTAGGGGTTGGAGTAACTGGTGTAGGGGTAGGTGTAGGAGTAGGAGTAGGGGTTGGGGTTGGAGTAGGTGCTACTGGTGGACAGAATGGCATAGCGGGCAGAGTAGTTATAGAACAAGAAATATTTGTGCACCCTGCGTTAGTTAATACAGTAGTGTAAGCAGAGCATGCTTGGTTAATATTTTGTACAATCACGTTATTCTCATCAACAAAAAATGATTCTTGTACACCCTGTCCGTTTTGATTACAGTATGAGAGATATACAAACCCAGTTGTTGATGCCACTGGAGTTGGAGTTGGAGTTGGAGTCGGTGTAGGAGTTGGAGTCGGTGTAGGAGTTGGAGTCGGTGTAGGAGTTGGAGTTGGAGTAGGAGTAGGTGTTACTGGAGTAGGAGTAGGTGTTACTGGAGTAGGGGTAGGTGTAGGGGTTGGAGTTGGAGTAGGTGTTACTGGAGTAGGGGTAGGTGTAGGGGTTGGAGTTGGGGTTGGTGTTGG
>SXGQ01549162.1_pt1 | contig 21023 bp, 15 predicted proteins | sample 3178371 | NCBI WGS metagenome assembly SXGQ01 (sample SAMN11356859, study PRJNA531348) | freshwater metagenome | isolation source: freshwater sample F1-20 | place: China: Fuxian Lake, Yuxi | collected 2017-12-25 | reverse complement strand
GACTTGGGGGACGCGGCTTGATCTGGAGGTGCATTCGTTTTTGCGGGATCACGTGATTCAGAACCACGCGGTGTTTCCTGCTGCGGGGTATCTTGAGGCGGCGTATGCTGCGGGGCGGCAGGTGCACGGGGATAAGCCGGTGGTGGTGGAGGATGTGGATTTCGTGAAGGCGATGTTTTTGCCCGAGGGATCGACGAGTTTGATGCAGTTGGTGCATCGTCCATCGGATGCGGTGTTTGAGATCAGTTCGCGGAGCGAGCAGGAGGGGTCCGACTGGAGCATGCATGTGAAGGGGCGGATCCGTTTGGACAGCAATCCGGTGGTGAACCGGAGTTTTGATCCGCAGGCGATGATCGCGGCGGCGGACCGGGTGCTGCCGGGTGAGGTGATTTACCGGACGTGCGAGTTTGTGGGGCTGATTTACGGTCCGACGTTCCAGGGGATCCGGAAGATTCATTATAGGCCGTGGGAGGTGTTGGCGGAGATTGAGATGCATGCGGGGTTTGAAAAGGCGGCGTCGGTGTTTTTCATGGCTCCTTCGCTGTTGGATCAATGTTTCCAGGCTATTACCGCGGCCGCGCCGCCGGATTACACGTTGGTGAACGAGACGGGATTCATGCCGGTGGGGTGCGAATCGTGTCGGTTTTTCGCGCGGCCCAAGGGTCGTCGTTTTTATTGCCGGGTGCGGATGACGCATTGTGCGGGTAAGATCATGCGTGGGGATCTGGATTTGCAGGATGAGGAGGGGAATTTGATTGCAAGGGTGATCGGGCTGGAGAGCCAGGCGGCGATCAAGACGAAAGAGTTCCGTGCGACGAGTCCGGACGAGTGTCTCTATCAGAATGGCTGGGTTGAATCGCCGTTGGACGGGGTGAAGAAGGTGGAATGGGTGTTGCCGGATCCGGTGTGGGGGAAGGTGGAGGTGGTTGAGGCGCGTTCGGTTGCGTTGCGGAAGATGTTGGATCGCTTGGCAGCGGGTTGGGTGCGGCGTGGGGCTGCGGGGCGCCGGCGTTTGCCCGAGCGGATGAAGGGATTGGAGGGTGAAGTGGCGAAGTTGGGGAAGGATGTTGAATTCGATGAGGTGGTGCGGCGTTTTCCGGATGCGTATCCGGAGGCGATGATGATCGAGCGGGCGGGGCGGGAATTGTGTGAGGGCGTTGAGATTTCCGAGGGTGGTTTGGTGTTGGAAGAGCATTTTGTGCAGGATTCGCCCTCGATGCGTGAGGATCACGAGCGGTTGCATGGGGTGATCAAGGGATTGCTGGCGGGTCAGCCGGAGGATGCGGTGTTAGAGGTGCTGGTGGCGGGTGCCGGGACGGGCGGGATGATTCACGGGTTGTTGCCGGAGTTTGCGGGGGAGCGGGTGAGGCTGGTTTATCTGGAGGCGGATGCGAAGCGAGCGGCGCTGGCGGAGCAGAAGTTTTTCGATTTCCCGTTCATCGAGTATTGTCAGGGATCGCTGGCGAAGATCGCGCGGAATTCCCCGTTGCAAGGTCGGCGTTTCGATCTGGTGATGGTGTTTGGTGAGGCGGTGAGTGTGGTGATGGAATCGCCTGCGGGGTTGATGCAGGTGTTGGAGTCGGGTGGTTTGTGTTTGTTTGATGTGCGGGTTGCGCCGCCCTTGTGGATGCGTTTGGCGTTTGGCGGGCATCTTGCGGGTCATGTGGCGGAGGATGCGGAAGATTTCAAGAAGCGGCTTGGCGGGTTGGGTCTAACAGTTTTAGGTGGTCAGCGGATCGCGCAGACGGGAGGGTTGTTGTTTGCGGCGCGGGGGCCTGCGCGTGAGGCGGCGGTGGAGAAGAAGGCGTTGCCGGTGGGGTTGTTGCGACACCGGCCATCGATTTACTGGGTTTTGCTGGCGGACGAGGGTGGGGTGGCGGATGAAGCGGCGGAGCATTTGTTAGGGAATCCGAAGGACCGGGTGATCCGGGTGAGGCGGGGTGAGGTTTTCCGGCGGGTGGGGGATGGCGGCTATGAATTGCCGGCGGGAGATGTGGGAGCGATGCGGAAGCTGGTGCGTGAGCTGGACTGGCGGTTTTCGTTGGATCGGACGCATTGGGTGTATGGGTGGGCGCTGGATGCGCCGAAGGGTGGTGAACTAACAGAAGGTCGTTTGCTGGCGGCGGAGGAGCTCACGACATCGGCATTGCTGGCGTTGGGCAAGGTGATGCCGCCGACATCGGAGGTTTTGCCTATGGCGATCAGTTTGCTGACCCGAGGCGGGCAGTCGGTGAAGACGGCGGATATGCAATTGGAGCCGGTGCAGGGGTTGGTGATCGGATTGGGGAGGACGATGATCAGCGAGAATCCGCGGGTTCGGGTGCGATTGATCGATTTGGAGCCGGTGGCCTGGAAGCAGGAGGCGCGTGTTTTGGTGCGCGAGCTGACTTCTGGTGCGATGGATGACGAGGTGGCTTACCGGAAGGGTGTTCGTCATTCGCTGCGGTTGGAGCGGATGGCTTTGGTGGATCGTGGTGCGAGTGCGGGATCGGGGTATCGGTTGGATGTTTTGAATCCCGGGGTGCTTGATTCGATGACGTTTGTGGAGACGCCGCGGCGGAAGCCGGGTCGTGGGCAGGTTGAGGTTTCGATCCGGGCGGCGGCATTGAATTTCCGCGATGTGATGAAGGCGCTGGGGATCTATCCTTCGGATCAGGCGATTGATTTGTTTGTGGGGGACGAATGTTCCGGTGTGGTGGAGCGGGTGGGTCCCGGAGTGACGCGGTGGAAGGTGGGCGACCGGGTGATCGCGCTGGGTGCGGGGTGTTTTGCCTCGCATCTAACAGCTCCGGAGGAATTGTTGCTGCCGTTACCGGATACGATGACCTTCGAGGAGGCGGCGACGTTGCCGGTGGCTTACATGACGGCGGTGCATGCGTTGTGCGGGATCGCTGGATTGAAGCGAGGTGAGACGGTGTTGATCCAGGCGGGGAGTGGCGGGGTTGGAGTTGCGGCGATCCATTTGGCGCGTTCGTTGGGTGCTCGGGTGATGGCGACGGCGGGGAGTGCGGTGAAGCGTGATTTCCTGCGTGGGTTAGGGGTGGATGAGGTGTTTGATTCGCGTTCGCTGGCGTTTGCGGAGGATGTGCGTGAGGCGACTGGGGGCAAGGGTGTGGATGTGGTGCTCAACTCTTTGGCGGGGGCTGCGATCGAGAAGGGGATTTCCTGTCTCGCGGCGTACGGGCGGTTTGTTGAGATCGGCAAGCGTGACATTTATGCGAACACGCCTGTGGGGTTGCGGCCGTTCCGGAACAATCTTTCGATGACGGTTGTGGACCTCGGTCAGGCGATGCAGGATGGCGGGGAGAGGTTGCGTGGTCTGTTAGGAGATGTGGCGCGGCGGATCGGGATTGGCAAAGACGGTTTGCCGGCGCTGCCGCACCGGGTTTTCCCGATGTCGCGGGCGAAGGATGCGTTCCGGTGCATGGCGCAGGCGCGGCATATCGGGAAGATTGTGTTGAGTGCGCGAGGGGCGGCGGTCGAGGTGCGGCCGACGGCGGCGGGTGCGGCGTGGCGATTTGATCCGGAGGGGGTGTATGTGGTGACGGGGGGGCTTTCGGGGTTTGGCCGGGAGATCGGTTTCTGGCTGTTAGGCCAGGGGGTGAAGCATCTTTATCTGGTGAGCCGGAGCGGCAAGCCGGATGAGGCGGTGAGGCAGGCGATTGCGGATGGGGACCAGCATGGTTTCCGGGTGGTGGCGGCGGCGTGTGATGTGACGTCGCGCAAGGCGGTGGACGGATTGTTGGCGAAGATTCGGAGCGAGGGGCGTGCGATCCGCGGGATTTTCCATTCGGCGATGGTTTTGGAAGACAAGACGCTGGCGAACATGACGCCGGAGCAGATGACGCGGGTGTTGGCTCCGAAGGTGCGTGGCACGTGGAATCTGCATGAGGCGACGCTGAATGATCCGCTGGATTCGTTCGTGATGTTTTCCTCGGTGAGTTCGCTGTTAGGAAATGCGGGGCAGGGGAACTACTCGGCGGCGAACGCGTTTCTTGATTCGATGGCGCATTTCAGGCGTTCGCGGAAGCTGCCGGCGCTGACGGTGAACTGGGGGCAGTTGGGTGATGTGGGTGTGGCGGCGAGCAATGAGAAGTTGAAGGAATCGCTGACGCGTCAGGGGATTTTGCCGCTGCCATTCGGGCGGGCGGTGGATCTGTTGTTGAGATTGATGTCGAACCGGCGGGTGCAGTCGGGAGTGATTCCGGTGGATTGGAAGGCCTTCCGGTCGACGCATCCGCAGTTGGAGAAGTCGACGCGGTATCAGAGCCTGTTCGCGGCGGTTTCCGGAGGGGAGTCCGAGACGGGATCGCGGTCGGCGAGGTCGATCCTGATGGATACGCCGCCGGCGAAGCGGAAGGCGGTGATGCATGACATGCTGAGGGAGGAGATCGCGAAGGTGTTGAGGTCATCGGCCTCGAAGATCCGTGATGACCGGCCGTTGACGCAGCTGGGATTGGATTCGCTGATGACGTTCGAGCTGATCGTGCGATTGGAGCAGCAGTTCGAGATTTCGTTGCCGCCGGCGCGGATGAAGGAGGGGACGACGTTGTCGGATGTGGCGGTGCATTTGTTAGAAATCATTTCCGGCAGTTCCGCTGCTGAATCCGGGGGCAGTGGTGCGGCGGGAGCGGAGGTGGTGGATGGTGTTGAGAGCGGGGCGGCGGTGGCGGCGTTGCCGCCGGGGTGTCTGGTGTCGCTGAAGAAGTCGGGCAGCGGATATCCGTTGTTCATGATCCATCCGGCGGGGGGGATGGTTGGGGGGTATGATGCGGTTGCGGCGGTGCTGCCGGAGTCGGTGCCGGTGATCGCGCTGCAATCGCGAGCGCTGTTAGGTTCAGATGCGGAGTTTGCGGATTTCGATGCGATGGCGGCGGCGTATGCGGGGGCGATACTGAGCCATCAGAAGTCGGGACCGGTGCATTTGTTCGGGTTTTCCTTCGGATCATGGTTGGCGCATGCGATTGCGACGCGGATCGAGGCAGCGGGGCGTGAGGTGGGATGGCTGGGGATGGTGGATCCGATGGACCGCATTCTAACGGAAGGTGCTTCCGGTGCGCAGGCGATTGTGGATTGGCATACGGGCAATCTGAGCGCGCTGCTGACGGAGTTTCTGGGGCAGCTGAGGTTGTTGACGCCGGCGATGGGTCGGGAGTTGCAGCCGTTGGCGGTGGAGTTGGTGGGGCTGACGGCGAAACGGCGTTCGTTGCGTTTGGGTGAGTGGTTGAAGAGGCATCGACTGGATGATGCGGGGCTGGATGTGCGTTTGATTTCGTTCCTGATTTCGATCCAGATCCAGCATGCGGAGATTGGGCGGAAGGCGGTGTTGGAGCCGGTGCGCGCCCCGGTGGTGTGTTGGCGTGGGCGGCATGAGTGGTCCCAAGCGTCCGACGCGTTGCGGCTGGGCTTGGGGACGGTGGAGACGATTGAGATGCCGTATGGGCACTTTGATTTCCTTGTGGGGGATGGTGCGGTGACGCTGGGGCGGTCGCTTGCGGCGAGGATTTCCAAGGAATGGAAGCGAGGGGCGGGTGGCTGATGAGATTTGGCGTGTGCTGGAGAAACATTCCGTTGCGAATTTTCTCCGGAGCATCCAATCTGTGCGCGATGAAAGACAAACGCATTGGCTTCGTCGGAGTTGGCCGGATGGGTGCCAACATGGCCCGCCGTCTCAACGATCTTGGATACACGATTTCAGCAGTTTATGATTCGTATGAGGCCTCCGCGGTGGCGCTGGGTGAGGAATTGGGCTGTGTGGTGGCGAAGACTCCAGCGGAGTTGAGTGGGGCGAGCGACGTGGTGTTTACGGTGGTTACGGATGATGCGGCGATGGCCGGGCTTTTTGAAGGGAGCGCGCCGATTCATCAGGATGCCGGGGGCAAGGTTTTCATTCATTGTGCGACGGTGAGTCCCGGCGCGCATGAGGCGGCGGAGGCGGCTGCGAAAGCGGTTGGCGCGTCGACGTTGGCGGCGAGCATGGCATCGAGCATCACGCAGGCGCGGCAGGGGACCTTGTATTTGATGATCGGTGGGGATGCGGAGGTGTTTGCTGCGTGTGAGCCGCTGTTGAAGGATCTATCGACTTCGTTGCGGCATGTGGGTCCGGTCGGGCATGCGGCGAAGATCAAGGCGCTGGTGAACATGGTGATGAACATCAATACGGCTGGGCTTGCGGAGGGGCTTGGGTTGGGTGCGGCGTTGGGATTGGATCTTGGGGTGCTGAAGGAGGTGTTTTCACAGACCGGGGCGAACTCGCGGGTGTTGGAGACCGATGGAGACGATATGATTTCCCGCGAGCATGATTGTTTTTTCTCGGCCGGGCATGCGGCGAAGGACAGCGGGATTGCGAACGCGATCGCGCAGGGGGCGGGGGTGAAGGTGCCGCTTTCGCTGGCGACGGAATCGCAGTACCGGCGGTTGATCGATCTTGGTTTGGGGGAACTGGACAAATCCGCCATCGCAGAACTGACCTTTCCGGGTCGCAAAGGAGCCTGATATCATGCATTCATTGGAAATGAGCAACAGCGCGGGAGAGGTGATCGACCGTGCATTTCATCCGGCGACGCGGCGGGACACGCTGGTGATTTTGGGGCATGGGGTGACGGGGAACAAGGATCGACCGTTGTTGGTGGCGATTGCGGAAGGGCTGGCGTCGCGGGGTTGGCCGTGTTTGCGGATTTCGTTTTCCGGCAATGGGGAATCGGGCGGGCGGTTTGAGGATTCGTGCATCACGAAGGAGGTTGGGGATCTGAAGTCGGTGCTTTCGGCGGTTCCGGATTATGTGCGGGTGGTTTATGCGGGGCACAGCATGGGTGCGGCGGTGGGCGTTCTAACAGCGGCGGATGATTTGCGGATCCGGGTTTTGGTTTCGCTGGCTGGGATGACGCACACGGCGGAGTTCGTGAGGCGGGAGTTCGGCGATGTGATGCCGGGGCAGGGGAACATGTGGGACGACGAGGATTGCCCGCTTTCGAAGACGTACGTGAGTGATCTTGCGATGATCGGCAATACGTTGCATTCGGCGGCGCGGGTGACGCAGCCGTGGTTATTGATCCATGGCACGGAGGATGATGTGGTGCCGATCGGAGACGGGCGTGATGCGCATGCGGCGGCGGTGTGTGACAAGCGGTGGGTGGAGATTGCGGGGGCGGGGCACAGTTTTGATGAGACGAGTTATCCGGCGATCATCGAGGCGATGGATGGGTGGCTTTCCGTTCATCTCGGCAAGGCATGAGTCGTGTCCCGGGAGGGGCAAGTGTCCCAAGGGGTATGATAAATGGTGAAGATTCGATTTGAATTTTCACCAAAAATCACGGAATTTGGCGTGGTGCGAATCACGATTGAGATTGATGACGAGATCTTGGCTCAGGCCATGAAACTGACCGGCGAGGCCAAAAAAGGTCCGGCCATCAGCAAGGCTGTGAAAGGCTTCGTCCGCCGAGAGATGGTCCGAAAGTTTGCGGCCATGGTGATGGAAGGTGAGTTTGAAGACTACCCACTGACCAACAACGAGTTGGAAGCCTCGGATCGCTGAAGTGCCATGGTGATCGTTGATACCAGCGTTTGGGTCGAATTTTTCCGTAGGGATGGGGCCCCTCATGTGAAACTCGCTTTGAAAGGATTGCTTGATGCCTATGCGTGTGCGGTATGCGGGCCGGTGGAGATGGAATTCCTTGGAGGTGCCCGGGTGGATGAGAGGAAGAGAATCCAGTCTTGGTTCAATGTCATTCCGTATGTGAAGAACGATCCCAAGATTTGGCGGCTGGCGGCCACGAACTATGCACGGTTGCGCGGAGCTGGCTTCACTGTGCCTTGGAATGACATCCTGATTGCCACGCTTTCGCTGGAAAAGGACATGGCGGTTTATGCACACGACAAGCATTTTTCGGTCATGCGAGATGTGTTAGGAATTCTGCTCTACGAACCCGGGTACAATGGCATGTTCAATTCCGATTTCGAGAAATGAGAGTCTTGGAGCGGGGGGGCTTCCCGGGTGTGGATTTCAGGGCTTCCGTTGGATTTGTTTCGGCATGAATCGCGATCATGGCGAGTCCGGGATTGGGGCTTGCCGTGACAAGGTGGGCTTGCCAGTGTTCGTGCCGATGATCGGCAGATTCTCCCGCAAACTGGCAACAGGCGTCGTTCTTTTCGCGGCACTTCTTTTCTCCACCACCTGGGTTGCAGCTGCGGAAACCGCCGCCCAAGGGAAGACGATGGATCAGCGAATTGACGAATTCTTCGGTTGGGCGACGGGTTGGTTTGTAAACCTGATCTTTGTCGATGTTCCGGTGGATGGTTATCCGGTCAAGGCCGTCGTGATTTGGCTCGCTCTCGCCGGGGTGATTTGCACGGTGTATTTCAAATTCATCAATGTCCGCTCCTTCGGCCTAGCGACCCGTACTGTGCGGGGTCAATACAGCCTACCGAACGATCCTGGCGAGATCTCGCATTTCCAAGCACTGAGTGCCGCGGTGTCCGGTACGGTGGGTTTAGGCAACATCGCGGGTGTGGCGATCGGGATCATGATTGGTGGGCCGGGTGTGGCATTCTGGTTGTTTCTATCGGGTTTCCTTGGCATGGCGACCAAGTTCGCAGAGTGCACGTTGGGGGTGAAGTATCGGGAATTCGATGCTGAAGGGCGGATTCACGGTGGGGCCATGTATTATCTGAAGAAGGGGCTTGCCGAGCGCGGTCTGGCTCCGTTGGGCACCTTCCTTGCCGTTTTGTTCGCCGTGTTCTGCGTCTTCGCCTCGTTCGGCGGCGGCAATGTGTTCCAAGTCAATCAGGCGACTTCCCAGTTGCTCAATGTGACTGGTGGCGAGGGTAGTTTTTTTGTCGGGAAACAGTGGATTTTCGGACTGATTCTTGCGGTGATCACGGGGCTTGTGATCATCGGAGGGATCCGGGGAATTGCTAAGGTAACGGAGCGTCTTGTGCCAGCGATGTGCCTGATTTATGTGGGCAGTGCCCTCGTCGTGCTCATCTGCAACGCCGGTCACGTGCCTGCCGCGATCGCGATGATCGTCACCGAGGCCTTCAATCCGCGCGCTGCGGTGGTGGGCGGATTGTTAGCGGCTTTTGTTTGGGGCATGCGCCGTGCAACGTTTTCGAACGAGGCCGGTATTGGGTCCGCTCCGATCGCGCACGCGGCCGCCAGAACCCGCATGCCCGCCTCGGAGGGAGTGGTGGCGTTGCTCGAGCCCTTCATCGACACCGTGATCGTCTGCACCATGACTTCGCTGGTGCTCGTCACCTCGATGTATTTCAAGGGTGATAGCGGTGAGTTCCTCATCAACGGTCAGACTTTCATGATTGGAGACGCAGCCAAAGCGAGCACAGCTTACGGGATCAGCATGACCTCGCACGCCTTCGAGACGGTTCATGGTAGTTTCAAGTATGTGCTTTTCATGTGCGTGCTGTTGTTTGCGTTTTCGACGCTGATCACTTGGAGCTACTACGGTCTTCAGGCATGGCAATACCTCTTCGGTCGCAACAAGACGGTTGCGCTTGTTTACAAGATCATCTTTTGCTGCGTGATCGTGGCCGGTTCATCGGCATCGATGGACAAGGCGGTTGATTTCTCCGATGCCTCACTCTTCGCGATGAGCATCCCCAACCTCATTGGCGTTTATCTTCTGTTTCCGGTGGTTGCGCGCGAGTTGAACCGTTTCATCGACTTCACCCGTCGTGTGGACTCCGGGAAGTCGATCAAACAAGCTGCCGACGAAGTGGGGGAGTGAGATTTCGGCGATCTTGTGGATGTTCGATGCGCGGCATCTTTCACTCGTCGCTTGGCATTGGCGGGATGCCGGGCCACACTGCCGCCCGCGCATGGCCCGAGAATACACATTGCACCGAACCGCATCGGCTCCGGCATCGGGGATTGATTATGCGGCGTCGCTCAACGAGGAGCAGCATGCGGCGGTGACTTCGCCGCCGGGGCATGCTTTGGTGATTGCGGGAGCGGGATCGGGGAAGACGCGGACGTTGACGTATCGGGTGGCGTGGTTGCTGGATCACGGTACGGATGCGCGGCAGATTCTCTTGCTGACGTTCACAAACAAGGCGGCGAGGGAGATGGTGGGGCGGGTGCGGGAGCTGTGCACGCATGACACGAGCAATCTTTGGGCGGGGACGTTTCACTCGATCGGCAACCGGATTTTGCGCCGGCATGCGGAGGTGTTAGGTTTTACCCGTTCGTTTTCGATTCTGGATACGGATGACCGCAAGTCGATGATCAACGCGATTGTGGGCGGGCTGAACATCGACACGAAGATGAAGCGGTTTCCGAAGGCGGATGTGTTGGGAGCGATCTTCAGTCTTGCGGAAAACACGGGTGAGACGTTGGAGGATGTTCTCTACAAGCGGTATGATTACTTTCTGGAGTGGTTCGATGAGATCGAGAAGGTGCGGGACCAGTATACGCAGAAGAAGCTTGATACGAACTCGATGGATTTCGACGACCTGCTGACGTTGACGGTGCGGTTGCTGCAGGAGAACGATGAGGCGCGGGCTCTCTATCAGAAAAAGTTCCGGCACATCCTTGTGGATGAGTATCAGGATACGAACGCGGTGCAGGGGCGGATGATCGATTTGTTGACGGGTGGTTCCAACAGCCTGATGGCGGTGGGTGACGACGCGCAGTCGATTTATTCGTGGCGGGGTGCGGACATGCAGCACATTTTGGGATTTCCGCAGCGGTATCCCGGGTCGAGGGTTTTCACGATCGAGACGAACTACCGGAGTGTTCCGGAGATTCTGGAGTTGTCGAATGCGGCGATCCGGGCGAACCGCGGTCGGTTTGAGAAGGATTTACGATCGTCGAGGGAGGAGGCGGGTGTGCTTCCGGCGTTGGTGGCGGTGGAGGATCCGGGGACGCAGGCGGCGTTTGTGGGGCAGCGGATTCAGGATCTGCGGGATCAGGGGACGCCGTTGAGTGAGATAGCGGTGTTGTATCGGGCGCATTTCCAATCGTTGGAGATCCAGATGGAGCTGACGGGGCGGGGGATTCCGTTTCAGATTACGAGCGGGTTGCGGTTTTTCGAGCAGGCGCACATCAAGGACATTTCGGCGTTTCTGCGGTTTGTGACCAACCGGCGGGATGAGGTGAGCTTCAAGCGGATGGTGAGCCTGATGCCCGGTTGCGGACCGACGACGGCGGAGAAGCTTTGGCGCGGGTGGTTGAACAGCGGGTGGGCGACGCGGGAGGAGTTGCCGCCGAGGTGGTCGGAGGTGTTAGAGAAATTTCCGGTTCCGAAGAAGTCGGCGAAGCATTGGGAGCAGTTCTGTTACACGTTGGACGAGTTGACGCCTGCGGGTGAGTTCGCGAAGCCCGCGGAGATGATGTTCAGCGTGCTGGAAGGGGTTTATGATGAGTATTTGAAGGCGTCTTTCGACAACTACGAGGGTCGCCGCAATGACATCGAGCAGGTGATCCAATACAGCACGCGGTTTGATGACATCATGGAGTTCCTGGCGCAGATGTCGCTGATGAGTTCGGTGGATGGGGAACCGACGGGGCGGCAGGAAGAGGAGGCTGATGGAGAAAAGGTGACGTTGTCATCGATTCACCAGGCGAAGGGGTTGGAGTGGAGGTCGGTGTTTTTGATCTGGCTGGTGAACGGGCAATTTCCGAACGGGCGGATTCTGGATTCTGAGGATGAGGAGAGTCTGGAGGAGGAGCGCCGGTTGTTTTATGTGGCGCTGACGCGGGCGAAGGATGATCTTTATTTGATCTATCCGATGATGAATCCGCGGTCGTATACGGGCGATATCATTTGCCGGCCGTCGTTGTTTTTGGAGGATTTTCCTGCGGCGCTTGTGGAGGAGTGGCGGATCGGGGCCGGGAACGACGAGCCGTTCTGATCGAGAAGGGCGCGGATCCGGTCATGGGACGCGGATGGGCTCGATGACGTCCTGGGTAAAGCGGACGACGACCATGAATTGGTTGCCCTCGCAGGATGTTCCGAGGAGGGCGCTGCCGCCGCCTTCGAGGCGCCAGAGGTGAGAGGCGAGGAAGAGGCCGTCGGCGAGGTCGGTTTGTTTGGGGAATTCGGCGTCCTGGAGGGGTTTGCCGTTGAGGTTGGTTAGGAGTTCGATGAGTTCCTTCCAAGAATCCTGGATTCGGCCGGAGTAGGAGCTGGCGGCGAGGGGTTCGGTTTGGAGTGAGACTTCGCGCATGAGGCCGCCATCGGACCAGTCGAAGTAGAGGAGGCAGTGGAGACCGCCGATTTTCTGGCGGGTGCGGAAGGTTCCGTTGAGTCCGAAGCGGCCGAGGAAGGTTTCGTCCATGGAGAGTTCCACGGCTTTGCTGGCTTTGAGTTTTTTCTCTACGGTTTTGCGATCGTCGCCGAAGTGGAGGGTGTCGAATACGGCGGTTTCGTCGGGGACGGGTTCGGCGGGTTTTCCGCCGGCGATGGGGTGGGATTGGTTGAGCCACTGGAGGTCATCGGGGTGGAGTTTGGCGACTTCGAGGGTGAAGACGCGGCCATCGGTGCGGCGGATGGTGACGTGGCGTGCGTCGCGTTTGAGGAACTCGCCTTGGATGGAGCGGGTGCCGTCTGCGCTTTTCCAATCGCGTGGGGCGGCGGAGATGGGGAGGGTAAGGGCGAGGAGCGAGAGGATGAGGGCGATGCGGCGCATGGGAAGGGTGTAAGAGACGTTGGTAGAAACCCGGAACTTTTGGGAATGGTGTGAGAGAATTGAATTTCGGGAAAAAAAATCCCGGCAGAGGGCGGTGCCTGTGCCGGGATTTGAGAGGATTGAACCGAGGGTCCGATCAAAAGCGCTGGGTGCGGGTGTGACCGAAGTAGGTTTCGAAGCCGAGTTCCGGTGGGAATTCGGAGAGGCCGTCGGCGACGTTCATTTCGATGCGGTTGTCTTCACCACAGCGCTCGTAGGGAGGGCGGAAGGTTCCACGATAGGTGGGGCAGGTGAAGGTGAAGAGTTCGTAGAAGCCGTAGCCGAGGCGACGCATGGCGCGGTTGGTGCCATCGACAGCGCCGTAGGACCAGCCTGCTTTGCGGCCGTGGGTGTCTGTTTTGCGAACGATCTGCTCGGGGATTTCGATGAATCCGTAGAGGATGTTGCTGATTGCCCGACCGAGTTTGCGGGAAGCGGTGTATTGGGATCCGGGAGGTGCCTGGATGTCCGCTGCGGCGAAGCCGGTGAGGACGGTGAAAACGGTAGCGATGACAGCGAGTTTTTTCATGCTGGGAGGAGACTAGTGGGGAGGGCGGGGGCTTGGCAACGGGATTTTTGCGGAATCGTAGCTTTTGCGGCGGGGGGTGGGGTGGATTGGTAGGATTGGTAGAAGGGTTGCCAATAGGGGGGGTGGGTGTGTATGTTTTGGATCGAACGATGGAGCGACGGCGGACATTTCAGGTTTGGTTAGGGTTGTTGGCGGCCTGTGCGCCGGGGTTATTGATGAGTGAGGAATTGCCGCGTGTGCCGCGATTTCATGATCCATCGACGCCGGTGCGGGTGGGGAATTCTTGGTGGATTTTCGCGACGGGGACTGGGGTGGTTTCGCGGGTGTCGGAGAGGCTTGAGGGGCCGTGGCGGGAGGGGCCGCCGGTTTTCAAGGAGATGCCGGCGTGGCATCGGAAGATTGTGCCGGAACACAAGGGGCATTTGTGGGCTCCGGAGGTGTTGCGTTTTGGAAGGCGTTACTGGGTTTATTATTCGGTTTCGAGTTGGGGGAGCAATCGTTCGGCGATCGGGTTGGCGAGCAATGAGACGTTGGATCCGGGTGATCCGAAATTCGGGTGGAAGGATGAGGGGGTGGTGATCGAGTCAAAGCGGGAGGATGCTTACAATGCGATCGACCCGCATGTTTTGGCGGATGACGACGGGCGGTTGTGGATGAGTTTCGGTTCGTTTTGGTCCGGGATTCATCTGGTGGAGCTGGATGCGACAACCGGTAAGGCGCATGGGGAGAGGAAGGAGGTGCATCGACTTGCTTGGAGCAAGGAAGTGGAGGCACCGGCGATTTTGAAACGGGATGGGTATTACCATTTGTTTGTTTCGCGCGGGTTGTGCTGCCGGGGGGTGAAGAGCACTTATGAGATCCGATATGGGCGAAGCCGGAACATTACGGGGCCGTATGTGGATGAGGACGGGGTGGAGATGGTGACGGGTGGGGGGAGTTTGCTGGTGAAGGGGGAGGGGTTTCGGATTGGTCCGGGGCATCCTGCGTTTTTTGTGAATCAGGGGCGGACGTTTTTGTCGTTTCACTATTACGACGCGCGGTTTGATGGGCGGCCGAGTTTGGGGATGGGGAGGTTGGATTTCAGTGAGAGTGGTTGGCCGACTCTAACGGTTGATTGATGGCAGGAGGCGTTGTGGGAGACGGGTTTGGAGAGGTTTCCGCAAGTTGTTCACAGGGGGATGAAATTTGCCTGTTTTGTGGTTTCAAACGCGATTGCTGCTGTTGGTGTGGGATTGGGTCGTTGCTGATGGGGCGAAGGGTGAGGGTGGTTTGGAGAGTGGTGAGTCGACTTTTTTGGAGTTGAAAATCAGTGATTTGCGGGGTTGTTCACTCGTTTTTCACAGGGTGAGGAAGGGGTGCAATACGGTTGGGTGTGCGATGGGTGGCGATCCGGCGGATTTGGAGGGGCGCGCTCTGGACAGGGCTTTGGTGCGGTGAATCAAGGGTTTTTTGAGGTTTCCCCCAAGTTACTCACAATCGGTTGGCAGGTGCTTGTGAGAGCCATCGCAGAAGGGTGGGGAGGCGGTGTGTTTGCACTGGCACCAGGAGAGGGTTGAACGTTCGGCGACTTCGATTTTGACGGGTTGGAGGCCGGTTCCTTTGTGAGAACCATCGCAGAAGGGGGGATGGGAAGATCGTCCGCAGGAGCACCAGAAGTGGGTGCCGGGTTCGACTTCGAGGAAGAGGGGGCGGCGGGCGCAGATGATTGGTTTTTCGGCCATGCGCGAATGAACCGGTTGGTGCCGGGCATTTCAAGCGGGGAAAACGGGAGGATGCCGGAAGCTCGGGGAGTTCAGCGGGATTCGCTAGTTGGGGTGACCGGGGCGGGTGCCGGTTCGGAGAGGCTGACGACGGCGTCTGTCTTGGAGGGCGTTGGCAATTTCGCGGAGACCGGGACGGATCCGGTGGTCTGGGGCGAATAGGGCTTCGAGGGGACTTCGGTAAGGAAGGTCAGTGCGAGCCACCCGACGAGCAGGAGTGCGGAACCACTGACAAAATGTGACACGCTCATCGAAGTAAGGGTAGGGGGGCGAATGGGCGCGCGAGTGATGGGGGATTTGGTTAGCGAATGCAAACCAATTTTGCGGGGTGGGGCAGGAAAAGGTTCGGGATTCGAGGTGAAATCGGTGTTGTCGGGATGGCGAGTGGTGTTTAGGGTCGTGGTCGCGATTCGATTCACCAGACGTTTCAACGAGAGAAATTTTTCGACCCCATGGGCATTTTCAACAAACCCCGCCTGCGCGGAAAAGACCGCCGCGAAGACATGCCGGAAGGCCTTTGGATCAAGTGCCCGGATTGCGGTGCGATGATTCACACGATCGAGCTGAAGCAGAACCTGCATGTGTGCCACCACTGCAATCATCACTTTTTGTTGGATGCGCGGGAGCGGATCGTTCAGATCGCGGATGCGGGGAGTTTCGAGGAGACCGAGTGCGGGTTGATTTCCTCGAATCCGTTAGGTTTCAGCGGTTATGAGGACAAGACGGCGTTGTTGCGCGAGAAGACGCGGTTGGACGACGCGGTGGTGACGGGGCGGCTGATGATCGGTGGTGTGCCTGCGATGATCGCGGTGATGGATTTCAAGTTTTTTGCCGGATCGATGGGATCGGTGGTGGGTGAGAAGATCACGCGAGCGATCGAGATGGGGATCGCCGAGAAGCGGGGTGTGGTGATCATTTCGGCATCGTCGGGGGCGCGGATGCAGGAGGGGATGCTTTCGCTGATGCAGATGGCGAAGACGTGTGGTGCGCTGGCGCGATTGTCCGAGGCATCGCTCCCGTATGTTTCCGTTCTGACGCATCCGACGACGGGTGGGGTGACGGCGTCGTTCGCGACGATCGGTGATATCAATTTGGCGGAGCCGAAGTGTATGATCGGCTTCGCCGGGCCGCGGGTGGTGAAGGAGACGACGCACCAGAATCTGCCGCCGGGTTTTCAGACGGCGGAGTTCATGTTGGAGCACGGATTGATCGACGCGATTGTTCCGCGGCACCGGTTGCGTGAGAAGCTCGCGACGGTTTTGTCTTACTTGATGCCGCAGGGCTGAGAGTGGGGAGGTTGTTGATGACCTTGGCGGGTTGGAAGACATTCGCCTTGGCGTGGCAATGGGTGCGGAATAGAACCGCGGTGCCATGATTCGTTTTTTTGCCCTGTCCTGTGCGCTGAGTGTTTCGGTTTTCGCCGAGCAGCCGTTAGAGATTCGTTTTGATGATCCGGCGATGTCGAAGAGTTGGGAGTCCCATGCGTTTCCCGTCGGCAACAGCCGTTTGGGGGCGATGGTTTTTGGTGATCCGCTGAAGGAGCGAATCCAGTTCAACGAGAGTTCGTTGTGGTCGGGCGGGGAGAATCTTTCCGGTGGTTATGACGAGAACGAGTTCGGCAGCTATCAGAGTTTTGGAGATTTGTTCATCACGACGGAGGCGACGGGTGGCGGGGCGGGGCCGAGTTTTGAGATCGAGTGTGTTTCCGGGCACCAGCCGTATCATGCGGCGGAGGGTGTGGGATCGAGCCACGATGGAGATGTTTCGACGAAATGGTGTGTGGAGCCCAAGGGCAAGGCGGTGGTGTGGCAGGTGGCGCTTGATGCGCCGATGGCTCTATCAGAATATACGTTTGTTTCGGCAAACGATGTGCCGGAGCGGGATCCGAATACGTGGGTTTTCGAGGGTTCGGACGATGGAAAACAGTGGACGGTGTTGGATCGGAAAGAGAAGCAGGCTCCGCATGCGGCACGAGGTGAGGCGCGGAAGCATGGTTTTTCGAACAAGAAGGCGTATCGGTTTTATCGTTTTGTGTTCGAGGTGACTTCCGGGGTTTCGCATTTCCAGGTGGCGGAGATTTCGTTGGCAGGGTTGGGGGTGGCGACGGGTGTGGAGGATTACTCAAAGGTGTTGGATTTGAAGACGGGGATTGTGAGGGTGGAGTGGCGGCAGGGCGAGGTGGCTTACCAGCGTGAGACTTTTGTGAGTCGTGAGCATCAGGTGATCGTGACGCGATTGTCGTGCAGCAAGGCGGGTGGTTTGAATGCCCGGATTGCGATGAAGGATGCGCGGGCGGAGGAGATGGTTGCGGGCGGGTTTTCGGGGGTTTTGGGGAATGGATTGCGATATGCCGCTCGGATGCGGATCGTGAGCGAGGGAGGGAAGCAATCGATGACTGCGAGTGAGGCGCGGCTTGAGGGGGGCGACAGTCTGGTGTTGATTTTGGCGGCTCATACCGACTATCTGATGGATCCGGTGAAGGGTTTCCGGTCGGGCAAGGATCCGATGGGGTTGGCTGCGGCGACTCTCGATGCGGTGGTGGACAAGGATTATGAGGGTTTGCGGGCCGCGCATGTGGCATCGCATGCTGAATTGTTTGACCGGGTTTCGCTGGAGATTGGGGCACCGCCCGCGAAGCTGGATACGCCGGCGCGGATCAAGGCGGTGGCGGGTGGGTCGGCGGATCCGCATCTTGAGGCGCTGATTTTCCAGTATGGGCGGTATTTGCTGGTTTCCTCGTCGCGCGATGCGTTGCCAGCGAATTTGCAGGGGTTGTGGGCGGATGGTTTGAAGCCGGCTTGGTTTTCCGACTATCACACGAACATCAATCTGCAGATGAACTACTGGTTGGCGGGGCCGTCGAATTTATTAGAGTGTGAGCGTCCGCTTTTCGGTTGGATCGGCGCGATGATTCCCGGAAGCCGGGCGGATACCTTGCGGAGTTTCGGTGAGAAGACGCCGGGATGGACGATGAGGACGTCGGTGAACATTTTTGGTGGGAACGGGTGGGAGTGGAATTTGCCGGCGTCGGCTTGGTTGGCGTCGCATTATCGTGAGCATTATGCGTTTAGTGGAGATCGGAAGTTTCTGGAGGAGGAGGCATGGCCGGTGTTCCGGGATGTTTCAGCGTTCTGGCTTGATCATTTGGTGGAGAAGGATGGCAAGTTGTTGGTTCCGAAGGGATGGTCGCCGGAGCATGGGCCGAGGGAGGATGGAGTGGCGCATGACCAGCAGATCGTCTGGGATTTGTTTACGAACACCTTGGAGGCAGCGGAGGTTTTGGGTTTTGGGAGTGATCCATTGGTCAGGAAAGTTTCTGCTGCGAGGGGGCGTCTGTTAGGGCCGCAGATCGGATCGTGGGGACAGATCATGGAATGGACCACGGAGCGTCCGGATTTGGAGAAGTCCGGGCATCGACATACCTCGCATTTGTATGCGGTGTTTCCTGGGCGGCAGATCAGTTTGAATGCAACGCCGGATTTGGCGAAGGCTGCGGCGGTTTCTTTGGAAGCACGTGGGACTTCCGGTGACTCGCGGCGTTCGTGGACGTGGCCATGGCGGACGGCGTTGTGGGCGAGGTTGAATGAGCCTGAGAAGGCGCATGCGATGATCCGCGGGTTGCTGACTTACAATACTTTGCCCAATTTGTTTACCACGCATCCGCCGTTTCAGATCGATGGGAATCTTGGGATCACGGCGGGGGTTTGTGAGATGTTGGTGCAGTCGCATGAGGGCGAGATTTCGCTATTGCCGACGATTCCCAAGGCGTGGCCGTTTGGGAGTGTTTCCGGGATCCGGGCGCGAGGTGGATTTGTGGTGGATGCGGCTTGGGCCGATGGGGTGGTTGCTTCGGTGGTTTTGAAGTCGGAGCAGGGGAGGGAGGCGGTGCTACGTTTACCCTCGGGCAAATCGAGGGTCGTAATCAAGGGGGGAGACGGAAAAAATGCCACGCTTGAGGTCAAGGACGGCGTGGTTCGTTTTCCGACGGTTGCGAAAGGGGTTTATGGACTTTCGTTTCCTTGAGATCGGGGCGGGTTTTGTGAGAGAACCAATCGGCCTGCGCGACGTCTGAGGCTGTTGTTTTGAGGCAGATTGACCGCTGGTGGCGAGGCGGGGTCGAGTAATCCAACGCATCGGGTGAGTAGGTTGCGGGTCAGGATTCCCAAGCCGTGGGACTGAAGGAAATCGGCGATCACTGCTGATTGTAGTGATTTGGGTAGTTTGCGGAGTGCGGTGAGATGGAGGCGTCCTTGCGGATCGGTGGCGGCGGCGTGTTGGACGGCCCAGCGGGTGATTTCCCTCAGTTCTTCGTCAGCGGTTGCGGCCCGGCATAGCATTTCGGTGGGATCGCGGCCGGTAATCTCGGCAAGTTGGGGAAGGATTTCGTTTCTCAGGCGGTTGCGGATCGCAATGGGTGTGGCATTGCTGGCATCCTCCCGCCAGTTGAGGTTTCGCGATTGTAGCCAGTCGCGGATTTCCTCACGCCGCCAAGTGAGGAGGGGTCTGTGGATTTCGATGGGCACTCCGCCCATCTTCAGGATCTTGGGCTGTTCTGACATTCCGCGAGCACCGTGTGATCCGCGCAGTAGGTTCCAGAGGACCGTTTCTGCCTGATCCTCCGCGTGATGGGCCAAGATCAGGCGGCGGCATCGCCATTTCTTCGCGCACTGACCGAAAAACTCATGTCTGGCAGAGCGTGCCGCTGTTTCTAGAGACTCGCCATTCTGTCGCATCCGGTTGCGGACGTCGATTTCTCCGGATTCAAAGGGCAGAGCAAGTTTTCCAGCGAGGTGAGCGACCCACTTTGCATCCGCCGCTGAACTGCGGCCTCGCAGGCGATGATTGAGGTGGCAGATCACGGCGCGGTGGAATCGACTCTCCGCAAGCATCGCTGCCAAAGCCACCGAATCCGCGCCTCCTGAAACGCCAACCAGCCATCGTCGGGATGACGATTCCCTTCCAAACCAATCGAATGTTTCTGCCATTGTGCTTCGCCAGACGATTAACGGGTAGGCTTGAACTGAAAGAAAAATCAAAATTTAAGCATAAAATTTACATTCATTAAGAAAACTTAATTACCTGATTAAAAGGCTTTGATTGTGAGATTTTTGAAAGATGACCACCATTTCCTTAAAATGTTCAAAATTTTTATTGCAAACTGACGATTATCTTCATATTCATCGTAAAGGCAAGCGGGCCTGATATTTAATTTTTCTTGATTATCGGGTCAATTGCCATAAAACCGCGAGCAATTCCACACCCAAGAAATGCAATCAACGTCACCCACCATCCATCTCGGCTCCGGCATGGAAATCGGCTACGGTCGACCCTTGGCGCGTTTGGAGCAATCGGTGACCCTCACCGGAGGGACTCACTTCCTTCTTGCTCGCAACGGTCGGGGTAAAACCACGCTGTTGCGCACCCTTGCAAAGACCCTCAAGCATCTGGCAGGAGAGTTCAAAACGGAAGGTCACACCCAGTATCTCCCTGAGGACATGCGGTTTGACCCTGAGTTGCCCGTAAAATTGATTTTTAAGAGCTTGTTGCCTAAGGAGCGAGTTGCTGAAGCGCTGAAGCTGGCTACGCGTATTGAGTTGGATATCAAGAAGCCCTATGGTCGTCTTTCGACCGGAAATCGCCGCAAAGCGAGTCTGATCATGGCGGAGTTTTCCGTTGTGCCGGGTAAAGGGAATATTCTTCTGCTGGACGAACCGTTCAGTGGTTTGGACGCCTATGCGCGGCAGGCGTTTGAAGAAATTTGGAAGCGCTCCGGTGATCAGGTGCTTCGCTTGGTGAGCTGCCATCCGGACTACGATTCGATGGAAATGCCAAGCGCCCTTCTGATCGAAGGCAGCAGCATCCGCTATCAAGCGGGTGAGGGACAAACTTGGAGCAGCCTCAAGCAACTTCTCAACTTGGAATGCTCCCCAAAAACAGATCCATCAGTTATGAGAGTCCCGGCGCGTGAGCGCCACCGACTCCCATGAAAAGAAAACGACACACCCCCGAGGAGATCATCAAGAAGCTACGGAGCGCCGAAGAGGCCTTGGCCG
>SXGQ01861622.1_pt1 | contig 21027 bp, 25 predicted proteins | sample 3178371 | NCBI WGS metagenome assembly SXGQ01 (sample SAMN11356859, study PRJNA531348) | freshwater metagenome | isolation source: freshwater sample F1-20 | place: China: Fuxian Lake, Yuxi | collected 2017-12-25 | reverse complement strand
GGATGTATCCTCTACAGAATACTGACATCGGGAGATATCATAGATTGATTTAAGAGTTGGTTGCTGGATGTATCCTCTACAGAATACTGACATCCGGAGATATCATAGATTGCTTTAAGAGTTGGTTGCTGGATGTATCCTCTACAGAATACTGACATCGGGAGATATCATAGATTGATTTAAGAGTTGGTTGCTGGATGTATCCTCTACAGAATACTTATACATTGCTGTATTATAATATTATAATGCTAAAACCTTATATCAATTTTTATAAATATTTTCAATTGTATTAACAAACAATTTTTTCTCATCAGCACCAAGCTTATCCCAATTGATTTTTGAAATATTTAGTAAAATTACATTAACTACTAAATTGCCGCCCAGAAGCCCTTTATCGTTAAATATTACATTATTTAATGTAAAAGATGGTATATCAATTTTTATATAATTATTATCTATATATTTAATTGTTTTACAAGAGCCTTCGAGATAATCTTTGAGATTAATGAAAATATCTATCATTAAATCTATGCGATCATTAACTATTTTATGGCGATATTCTATATTTTTATTATTTAATTTCTGTTTATCATAATCTATGCCTTCATAAGAATCACTTGAATATTCAGAAGAATCAGTAGTAGAATCAGTAGTAGAATCAGTAGTAGAATCAGTAGTAGAATCAGAACAATTATTATGTTTTTTATTAAATATCTTTGTAGTATTGGTGTTAGATATCATCATTTTAATTTCTATTTCATGCTCTATTCCATCGTCATCTATATATTGTCGTTTAAAATATGGATATTCCTTTTTACATAATATGCTAAAATTGAATGGTTTTTTTACACCCTTTAATAATATCCTGATTTTTTTGTTTTTATCTGTATGTAAATCCATGTAATTAACGGGCAATATTATACTATGCTTTATAACTTTCGATGAAGGATTGTAATAATTTTTTTTATTAAATCTATTAGATAACCCCTTAGTTAAAAAAATATTGGCGAGATTTATAAATGTATTTTTAATCTTCTTTTTATCATTAAAATAATTACTATACATATCTTCCCAAAAGTTAATATCAGGATTGATAAAATCCCCAAAATCTCCATAGTCTCCATAATCTCCATAATCTCCATAGTCTCCATAGTCTCCATAATTGCCATAATCTCCGCGATTATTATCTTGACTTTTAGGATATGCTCGTAATTCTCCGTAATTATCAAAATCTTCTATGGCCTTTTTATAAGCAACACAGGCTTTTTTAAATTTCTCTATCTTCGCATTTCGAAGTTTGATATCTTGTGTTTTTATTAGCTTATCTGGATGACATTCTAATGCTATTTTTTTATATATTCCCTTTATATCCTCTCTTGTATAATTAGAAATATTATTAATATCTAAACCCAATACTTCAATATACATTCTATAAGTGTTAGATAATATTCTTAATTTATTCTTTATATTATATAAAGCGAGAAATATTAGCTTGATTCAGATATTCGGTTTGTGTTTTTAAGATAATCTTTGTCAGTCATTTTGCGAACAAAGAATAATTTATTAACAGGGCACTCAGACTCTTCGTTCTGTAATTCAAAGCCGTAAGATCTTGCTATATTAGCCATAACATTACCCTCGTATGTCATCAAAGAAACGTATTTTTTATTAGCAGGACATATTAATAGTGCGTAATCTAATAATATTTTTCCTAATTTTCTTCCGCGCATACTTTTGTCTATATAAACTTCTTGAATATAAAATGTACTAACCTTTTCTGATACTCTGTCTATTTTGAAATATCTGCTCTTTCTAATTATCAAGAAGCCTACCATCAAATCATCAGAATACAATCCGTATAAGCGATTTTTAAGAATTAAATCATTTATTTCGCTTACTAAACTGTCGGGAGTATAAGTATCCTTTGTTAATTTCTTGTAATTATAATATTGTAAATAAGCCATTAATTTATCTTTATTTTTATTCAATACCAGTCTAATCAATATTTTTTTTCCGTGAATATCTTGATATTCCTTCATACTTTTGTTATATAACCTCATTATCTCATTATATTCTTCTCTTCTCTCCTTAATTAATATTCTGGATTTATTAACAGCTATCAAGTTATTTAATAAATGTTCTGAGTTATTATTAATAAACATCTTGACTTTATCAAAATACAATTGCTTTTTAACATCTATTTTTTCCTTTTTATCTACAGAAATATCAATATTTTCGAGAAAATGATTTGGAGCAGAATGCGCATATTTAAGCTTCTTACTCCACGCTTCTATATTTGATTTACTAACATACATATTTGTCAATGGGTCGTAAAACTTATTGCTTTCAGATTTGCTCATAATCTCTTTATTTTTCCTTTTTCTTTGCTCTATTATAATATAGTATATTATTTAGCAATATTAAGTTAAGTTAATGAATTTTATTCCATAATTCTCAATAGGCCTCTCGATATTTATTAAAAATACTTAGATTAATATAGAATAGCAGAGCATTTCTTGAGACACTAGAATTTTTAAATTTTTTCAATTTTAAATTTGAGTACATCTCTTGATTTATTTTATAATTTCTAAAAAACTTTTGAAATTTTTGAAAAAACAGAAAGATGTACTCAAATTTTATTTTTCAACTTTTTGAAAATTTTAGTGTCTTTTTAGGACATCATAATGATAATATAAATATCTTAATTTTTCTTAATACCTTTACATTTTGTTTTACAAAATCTATCGATAGCCTCTCAATAGTCTCTCAATAGTCTCTCGATAGCCTCTCGATGGATTGAAATATTATTTGCACATATCATAATATAATAATTATATATATGATTTTATTAGATAATTATAATTATCATCGTATTCGTATTAATATTCATATTCATAAATACAGATTATGAATAATTGGAATAGATTAGAAGAGAAATTTGCGACTATAATAAGTGATAATTATGAATATAATATACTGTTAAATAGAATCCTATTATCTCAAAACAATACTTTATTATATTCTCCTATGGGTTTTCCATTAGATTTGTTTTCAGATTTAATAATAAAAAAAAAGTTCAATATACAAAATAAAATATATAGGTGCGAGCATATATGGGACAAAGCCCTCGTTTATAACGAGAATACCCACTTTATAGAGCTTGATATAATGAATCCCGATAATACAAAAAATATGGATAAAATTACGCCATTTCTTCTCCATATTATCAAGCATAAAAATATAGGATATGATAAGCACTTTATAATTATTAAAAATATAGATTTACTATCTAAATTATTATATTATGATTTTCGCATATTACTTGAGAGATATTCAAATAACATAACATTTTTATGTACTACACACTATATGTCAAAGATAGAGCTACCAATAAAAAGCCGTTTTAACAGTTTCAGAGTGCCTCTCTTTACCGTCGAAGAAATTAATAATATATTTGTAAATTATCTTGGTATATCTATGAGAGAAGAATTGGCAACTATGAAAACACGAAATATTATAAAAGCTCTCTTTATATCAGAAATTGAAAATAGTCCTCATGCAGAAGAAATATTAACAGAAGATTTTATTAAGTATAATTATCCGCCATTCTTTGAATTCATCAAGACATATGATAAGAATAAAAATAATATAGAAAATATTAGGTATCTTTCTAATAAATGCTGTCAATATAACATATCTATCAATAAAATTATAGAAGACTTCTTAATACTCGTGGATCATGGCGATTACTATCTTCGCATTAAATATTCTAAATTACCTATAAAAAAATTAGAGGATATAAAGAAAAATGAAAAGATGAAAATAATAGAAATCGGTTCAAACATAGAATATATGCTATCGCAAACTAATAAATCCAAAGAGCCCATATATATAGAAATGCTTTTATTCAAGCTCCTATACTAGTCCGCTAGTCCGCAGGCTCATCGCGAGGATATTTAATACCTTTATTATATCCCTTCATAGTAATATACATTAAATCACTATTATATACATCTTTCTTTTCAAATTTAAAATTATTAAATATGGCAGAAGCCGCTATAAACTTATTACATTCATAATTCTTATCATATATTATTGTCATATACATGTATTTTATTTTTTCAACATAATTATCTAAACATTCGTTATATAACTGTGCGCCGCCAATTATAAAAGCACTCTCGATTTCATCGTTTTCCTCAACATATTTAAAGGCATTTTCAATATTCTTAAAAACCTTAATATTATCTTCACCGTATTCGCGTACTTCACAAGATATTTTATTGTAATCTGCCGAACTTATTATAATATTTATCCTATCTGGAAGAGGCCTCTTGGGTAATGAATACCAGGTGTTTTTTCCCATTATTACACAATTTCTCTTCTTTTTATCCTCAACTGTCGTAGTTATCTTTTTGAAATGCTTTAACTCTTCGGGAATATGCCAGCACATCTTATTATCATACCCTATTCCATAATTTGTACTTGTCGCAACAATTATATTAATAGCCTTCTTATCATTATGATTATCAAAACTCATTTATATGTAATATATATAATAATCGTTTATATATTACAATATTATACTGTGTAAATATAGAAAAATAATATTTAATCCCTTGATAGCTATGTAAATACAAGCAGAAATTAATATATTTTCATCAATAGGATTTATTATATTGGCTATAGTTCCTCTCAATTCATTATTCAATGCCAAGCTATTTCTCATAATCTAATAATAATATATATAATATGTAATCTTTATAATTGCTATGATATACTATTATATACTATGATATACTATGATATTACGAGTTGAAATAATAGTATAAATTACATTTTTATATATATATCGTTCATAATGTCATATACACGGTCTTTGTATTCTTCTATGGTTTCTCCTTCAATCTTTTCAACCATATCACATACCTTAATTTTAATTTTATAATTTTGAACTAAAAAGAGTTTTAAACATGAATGAAGCATAGATTCACCATTATCTGAATTATGATGCAAAGAATCATCCTCATATTTTATTAAAATTGGCAATATAGGATATCCCTCTACAAATGCCCCTTTTCCACTGAATTCAGTAATATTCCCAGGAACCTTAGCTATATTACCAGAACCGGGAGCAATAAAAACAATAGGGTCGCCAGACTTGCGATTGTCTACGCGTTGCTTAATTTTATTGCTCGTTTTCCCTTTTTCTACATATATATTTCCGTATTTCTCATTATTCTCTTCGGTATATCCAAAGATACTGTATAATATTGTTCTTAAAATTACTATATTACTGCGAGGGAAAGCACTTGCTATTACAAAACCGTCGGCAAGAGTCGTGTGATTGATTGTACATATAAACTTCTTGTCGCTGTATAAATATTCCATATATTTAATATAATCAGCCTTTGATATATCAATATTAAAGGACAATATAAACATAATAAACTTGCCAAAAATCAATATTACGGACATTATACTACTTTCATCTTTGATAAAATGTAAAACAATATTTGAGAATCTCAATAATAATAGTAAAAATATTATTCTGAACGGAACGAGAATATATAAAATTATTGTTTTTATTAAATTGATAATATCATTTATTTTATCGTTCATTATTATTATTATATACATTAAATATTACATTATTATCACGCATAAAAGCGTTGCGACCTAAGTATTGGCTATACATGATTTTTATACATTAATGTAGTATATTTAGGAATATCAATATTATAATACTCTTTATTAGCATATTTATTGTTTTTAATCCATATCCTCGCTATATAATATAATTTCTTGGGACTTATTGAAACGCCATTAATATTATTCATAACATCATCGGTCGTACCTATTGTTTCTCCCAAAATACTTGCGCACAATTCAAAGAACTTCTTCTCAAAATCTTCTGGTGATATTTTGAACGACAAGCATCCGCCATTAATATTCAGCTCATCCTCATATCTCGGAATAATATCAGCCCTCATTATAAAAAACATACCTTTCTTGAAAAGCTCCTTATATCCCTTGAAATATTTCGCATAATCTTCAACCGTTGATATCTGCCCTATAATCTTATAACTTTTATCATCCCAATTAATATCATAGGGATCGTGAAAATATATAGACCAACAATCATTTAAAAAATTACCATTATTAGTGTTCATATTATATAAAATATATGTTAATAATTCTTATATATTAGGATATATAGAACTATTTATATATATGATGTTCTTTTAATTTTATAGAAGGATAAATTAGCTACTACAGTATATTCGTTTAATATGTAATTTATAGGATTTTCACAATATTTGTCGATATTTTCTAAATCTTCCTTTATATAATGATGACTTGTATTTAGATTTTTCTTTATAATATTGGAAAAAGGAACCAGATATTTATACGGAAATAAGTAAAAGTTATCACATATATACTCGGGTTTCTCCAAAATGCTTACTATATTTATTTTATCAAATTGTATATTGCTATTAGCAAAATCTTTTTGAAATAAAAGGTCAAATCGTGTAATAAGTATCATATCATATTCTTTCCCTTCGTTTATACATAAATCTACAACATCATTTATTTTTTTATTTTTAGATAAATGTCTATCTTCTTCTATTGTTTCTATAAAACTATATTTAATAGGTTTATATTTATTCAATAACTCTTCCTTGTCTTTATCAAATAAAATATTAGTACTAATATACACATCTATATCATATCCTTTATTCGTAAAATATTCAAAAATATATTTTTGATAATTATCATAACTATTGTTATAATCTACAGAGTATAATGTACCATATTGCCAATGTTTATTTATTTCTAACGATATTCCAAATAATAATAATGCTAATTTCATAATAATATATATATGTAATATATATATATATTATTTGATTATTTTGTTATATATAATTTTGATGACCTATTTAGTGTAATCCGGAAAGTTAATCAAAAATATTTGGTATATTCTTAGCTTAGCAAATATCCAAATATTTTTTAATCTTCTCAGATTCGTCTGTAATCAATTTATATAATTTTTCCGGTTTTATAAGTTTCATATTAGTAATTATGTGAATATTATTATCTATATGTTCTTTTGTTGAAATACTGTGCGACATATTAGGATACGAAAACATATATGTATTTTCACAATTATAATATTTAGTAATATGTAAATTTTTCTTAACTGTTTTTTTATTAATATAATATCCAAATTCGTTTTCAATTAACTTTGTAGGGTCTGCGGTCAGCAATATACTCGCAATATAAATTCTATATAAGATAGGATAATTTTTAATTTCTTCGTCTGTAATAATAAATAACATAATCAGATCATCATTGTAATTATCATAATTATCATCATAACTCTCGCTTACATTTGTATATACATTTATAATATTTTTATCTTTCACAAATATCACAGTATTCGTAATGCGCCCATCATTATAATTATAACAGGTGAAAAGCATTTTATGCTAATAGAATTATATAATATCATTTTTTTACTATAAAAATTATGAATATATATATAATTATGATATTATGAGATAAATATGTTCTACTAAAAGACTAAAAATATAAAAATTGATACCAATGCCAGTTTCTTTTTATTGCCTACCAATCAATTTGATAAGCCACTACCTCTACAGCAAAGCTACAGCCGTACCGTCGAACCGCAAAGTACCCCGAAAGTCTTCGAAATCTTGATACAGTCAGTTTTATAAAAAGATTGCGAGAAATATCTTGTATTAAATCCCAAAAAATGCTTTTCACCTGCTATAATTATCACAGCAATCGCATTGATAATACCGTAATCTTTGTTAAAGATAAAAATATCATAAATGTATATATTAATTTGAACGATAATTATGACGAAGACCAAGATTACGCCGAAACTCTTCTATTAGTTATTACAGAAGAAGAGATTGAAAAATACCCAACACTCTATACTATATATATAACCAGTATCTTGCTAACCGCAGACCCTACAAAGTTAATTGAAGATGACCGCGGCTATACTATTAGCAAAAAAACTATTTGGAAAAACCTTTATATTATGAGTAGTTATGATTGCGAAGACACATATATGCGCAATTATCCTGTAATGTCCTATAATCTATCATCGCAACAGCATATTCAAAGTATTTCTCATATAATTGATGATGTTGTAATGATAAAACCTAGGTTGCTATCTGGATTGATTGAAGATGAAATATATAAACTTGAAAAGGATTTGAATATCTGCGAAGATTATACTAAAAATCTGATGTATTCTCAGTATGTAAAAAAAATTATGCCGAATGATATCCCTGATGATATTTGTCAAATCATCCAGGACATCATCTTTGAAAAAGTATGATAAGCACTTATATATGCGTAATATTTATATTTTTATATTTACTTTTATTTTTTACCTTTTACCTTTTACCTTTTACCTTTTACCTTTTACCTTTTACCTTTTACTTTTTACTATATAAAAAATGATACTATCTTCTTATAAATACTAATTGAATTACTACTAACTATACATATGAGAATGATATTTAAGAAATATCTTAATATACTGAATAATTTACAAGGATTTTGTTATAATAAAAAAAAGTTAAGTTATAAAGATATTAACGCATTCATAGTATCTTCAAAAAAAGATAATGATGTAAATAACAAAATACGCGAGAATATTATTGGTGCTATAATCAACGATAAAATTCCATGTGAATATTATAAATATTCTAGAAGATGGGCTAATCTAAAAAAAAATATTGAACAGTATATTTACAAATTGATAGGTGTTAATAATACTATCAATTCTATATCATTGATTCATAAAGGCGGGCGTAAATATAATTTTGATTTTACTATAATTGTCAATGGCACTGAATATAATATAGAGTTCAAATTTAACGCCTCAAATATAGATGAAGCACCGCAATTTGTATCTCCTGTAAAGACAAATAAATATTTATCTCGCTCATACGAAGAATATTATTATGATAATTATTTGTGTAAGCTTATATCAACTGATGATAATAAATATCCAGATAGAAATATTTATCTCAAGGAAATACACAGTCCGGCTCCAAAATGTATGAAATATTTTCAAGATATTTATTATCAAGGTTGTAATAAAAGTAGTAAATATACTGGTAATGAAGATTCTATAGATTTCTATAATCTATCTAATAGCATTGATAAAATTAGTAGGAAAAACTTTGTAAATATTACAGACCTTAATATTGTGGCACTTACAGAATATCTAAAAAAAACGCAAGAAAATAAAATTTATATGTTATATAAACATAACAAATTTCATAAGCAAATAATAAATATAGATGACTATGAATTAGTTAGATGGGAGAAATACCCAGAGAAGTTTAAATATATTGCTTATTCGGCATCAGGAAAGCAAATAGATATATTGCTTAGATGGAAGAATGGTAATGGTATAGCCTTTCCAGCATTCCAAATATCATAAGATTCGACTTCATATTCAAGATGATTCTTCTTTATATATCGGCAATATATAATTTAATTCTGTGGTATTTATTGCGTTATTTCCAAAATATATTTTAATAAATTCCCGTGTTCTATTGTCATTTAAGGAATTTATAATTTTTTCATATTTATTAATAAGCTCTTCTTTATTGATTGATGTACAATATTTTATACAAATTAGATGATTTTCTATTAAATACTCTTCGCAATTATCATAATAATCGCTAGATATTAGACAGTATTCAAAATTATAATTTCCAACACCATAACCTCTATTAATAACAAGCAGTGGCTCTTTAATACCGCTCTTTAATATATGATTTTTCTTTTTCTTGTCAGTATATTTTTTATAAATTAATTTATTATATTTAATATCACTACTATATATTAAACGCGTTTTATCCTTATCATCTGTTAATATATCTTTACATTGATTCCATACAACATTACCTACATTAACTTTAAAACCTATATCAGCCAAACAATACGAATTTTCATATAATTTCTTTAAAATTGAAATATTATTTTTAACCCCAAATATTGTATAATCCTTTATTTTAATAATATATTCATTATTATTAAATTCACAATTCTCTTTCTTTTCCACAATAAACAATACAGTTTCTTGTTGAGTCTCTATATATTTATCATTACAATAAGTAATACTTATTATTTTGAAATGTTTTGATATATATTTGCGCGCTTTGTCATAATATAAACAGTTTAAGAAGTTTGATGGTAATATAAAACTTAATATTCCACCGGACTTTAATAATTTAAGAGATTTTATAAGAAATATTATAAAAATATTTGGACGACCTTCAAAATATTCATAATATTTTTTATCAACCCCTCCTTTTTTCATAACATAATATGGTGGATTACCAATAATTAAATCGTATTTTATTATATGTTCTTTATGTTCTTTTTCTTTATGTTCTTTAAGTTCATTATCAAATAATATAAAATCTGTATTTATAATATTCAATTTATCTGTTTTTAAATTTACTATTGAATCATAAATTTTTTTATTATATTCAACAGCTGTTATAGAAGCTTGTGGGAATCTTTTACATAATTCTATAACATATTCACAAGAACCACAAGAAGGTTCTAAAATATCACCACTCCACTCATCTGTATATTTAGAATATTCTTGGATTATATCAAGAGTATTATTAACAGTATCGGGAGGTGTAAAATATATTCCTCCATTTTTTTTGATATCCTTTGAAAATTCGCTTGTTAGTCTATAAGATAATTCGCTAAAACTTCTGGACATTAATCTTAATTTATACTATTTATACTATTTATAGTATTTATAGTATATATTAATTATATCAATTTTTAACTATGTAAAATATACAAAATATAATAAATATAATGTAAAAGATATATAATATATATAAATAAATATAACCATACTATGATATATAATATGTAAAATATCATATTTGTGATGTAAAAGATATAAGAATAAAACATCTAATATATCATAATATTATGTTTAGATATTTTATATTGGCATCATTGTTTTATTATACTAACTGTTTCACTATTTCATATCATCCGCTTTATCTCAAAAATTATAAAGGTACGCAGCAAGCTTCGCGTAAATTGAATAATCGCTATGTAATGCTTTCAAAAAAAGAAGATAAAGATGTAGATGTTAATGTAAACGCCTTTAATAATATTGATGTTGATAAATCTGGGAAACTTGATATTTCTGAACTTGAATTTTATTATGGAAAAAATAATTATATGGATATTGCCGATGTTAATAATGATGGCGAGATTGATTACTTAGAGTTTGATAGATTAAGTAATATTAAAAAGTTTGGATTGCGTAATGGCGGGAATCTGTTTGTTAGAAATGCCATTAATTTCGGGCTCCTTGATAAGAATTCTATTTTGGCCGACGGTGAAGCTTCGGTATTTATCGGTAATAAAGGTTTTGACCCACTAAATTGTTCTACAAGTATTAGTACTTTGCGAAGATATCGCGAAGCTGAAATTAAACACGGACGCCTTGCTATGTTAGGAAGTGTAGGATGGCCTTTGGCTGAACTTTATCATCCATATCTTTCTAAAATTATTAACAGCGATAATTTGCTTACTGTTAGTGGCAAAACACCCTCGCTATTGAATGGAGGTCTCAATAATATTAATCCGGCATTTTTTATGGCAATTATTATATTCGCGACGACTCTTGAATCTGCCAATATTGCCAAAAATTATGAAATTGAAAGTATTCCAGGAGATTTGGGATTTGACCCGCTAAATATTTATACCACAAATAATGTAAAAAACAAGCGTTTATTGGAATTGAAAGAGTTGAATAACGGACGTATTGCTATGCTCGCTATTACTTATTTTGCTATTAGTGAATTCATTACGGACACTCCAATCGCAAACACATTTGCCCCTATATATTACAAACTCGCGGGACAATATTAATATTAACATTAACATTAACATTAACATTAACACGCAAGTATTTACAATAAAGCGTTAGTTTATTTTTATTCAAAACTTTTCTCTTATTATAATAAATGGAGAATAAGGTTAGTTATTACAAAGTAATTGAAGGTTTAAATTTTGATGCTGGATTATTAACGATGGCCGACGAGTTAATAAAAGGTCAGGGTGATGGAAGAATATCAGTAGATGATTCTAATAAATTGCTCGTCAAGATTTTTGACGGTGGTACTATTACAAAGGTTGAATGCCGAACTATTTTATATATCTTAAAGAACTATAAATTGACCCACGAGGCCTCTCAAAACTTCCTTGATAAACTTATTAAATATGATTAAATATGAACGAATATAAAGAAGCAAGTAAAATATAAAAAATGATTTTGTCATATCATAATTGATTTATTTTTATTGAACAAAATGCCTATGAATATTCAAGATATACCTATCGTTTTGTCCTATGATGCTATTGTTATTGTGCCAGTAAAAAGAAAGAAATTGTCTATGCTAAAAAAATTGCCCGAAAAGGTTGATATCAGTGCCCTCGCCCTTATCTCGCGATATCTAAGGAAAACTAATTGATAGGAGTATTAGCCGATATCATATAAATATTTCATATCATTTATAATGTATATAATAAGAAAACTATTTGTTATATATGAGTTCGTAAAGAATATCAAATAACTGTAATAAATATAGTATATTTGAAGTGAATATATGACATAATAAAAGCGAATATCTCGCTTTAACGCGATATGTTGGCAATTTTCTGGAACACAAGTAGATTTTCGTATATAATGAATAACAAGACAACTGATGAGAAAAATATTATAATGTGTCATATAACCTATGTAATACAAGAAACACGCAAAAGATATATTGTTGTAGCCAATATAATATTCGATATTATGAAATATTTGTGTGGATAATATCATAGAATATGCTAAATATTTTTTGTATTTATCATCAGCATTTAATGTAAATAGAAATAAATTCCTAAAATTGCGATTATAATGTATAGATAATCTACTCAATACTTTGCCAAAATAATAAGCCCACCATGGATAAACACAATAGTGTATCTTTAATACTACACGATATTTGTCTTGCGTATCAGAATTCTCGGAATTCTCCACATTTGTATTATAGATATAATGACATTCGCGATGAAAATCAAATGCCACTACATCTCCCTTGGAAACTGTTGTATCTTCTTGTATCATATTAAAATGTGTTATTACATTGCTATTATTGTCAAGACCTAAAATAATGCGATAACAAGAAGCAAATGGAAATAAATAATAGGGACCGTCTATATGCTTAGTGTAAAATATTTTATCTGATGTAGCTTGTGAATTTTTTTGAGGAGCTGATACATATATCTCATTCATATCATTTATGATATCAATATTACAGTTTGTATTTTTTGAGAACATATCAATTATATTTTGATTTCTCGCAATTTTTGAATATAGCAATGATATATCAACAGGAAGCTCGTTATACCACCAATGAGATGAATTATCATTTACAGGATTTTGTGATATTACCCAATCACGCAACTTATCCATATCTATATAATTGCTAACTTTGCATTTATAAACTCTATTTTTTTGATGTTTATAAGGTAAATAAATAAACATTATTATCTTATATAGTCATATATTATAATATCTTAATAATAGCAAAATATGAATATTTATATGCTTCTTGTTTCTTTAATAATATTGATGTCTTTTTTGACAGCTATATATTTAGGGAAATATTGTGCGAGTATCCCGGCACTCATAGTATTTATTACATCAGTTTATTTCTGGTCTAACCCAGAAGATAAGATAAGAATGTATATTGATATTATAGTTGTTCAAATAGGATTATATTTTTCAATATTTTACGCATATTCATATATGGATTCCAAAAAGTTTCAGACATATATAAGTATTCTCGCAATAGCAATAATATATTATCTATTTGCTATTTTAATCTGGAACTTAAACCCATATATAACAGAAGAAAACGCAGGTTTTTACAAAACAATAACATTACTCCTACATAGTATGGGAACTTTCATAACAAATTACTCGAATATTTTTATGTATCTTACGGCTTTATGAGGACAAAAATTGACAGATATTTATATGTAGAATATATATAAATGATATCTACTGTATCTACTGTATCTACGGTATCTACGGTATCTACGGTATCTACTATACCCAATCCCAACATTACCTCTTATATGGATATTCTACCATATGATATAATTGAGAAAATTATAGAAGAGGCTCTTGATTCGCACGAAAAAACTATAAAAAAAATAGAGCAGATGAATAGTATTATTGAATACAAAATAAATGGCAATTTTGGTGTCAATCAGGGTTTATATATAAATAAAACACTACACGGACATTTTATATCATTCGGTAATATCAGAAATAAGTATGTAAATCTTAAAATATCAGCACTATTAATATTGGCATCATTTAAGAATCGTGATTATAAATCTCTTCCAAGCTTATTATCTCCATATTGTATATATTACAATTTGGAAGAAGAGGGAATTAAAAAGTATGTGGATTATACGAGCTTTTCGCGACCTATTAAATTGGCATTTTCCAGAAATTATACAAATAGTAACAGTAATGTATATATCAGCAAAACATATAGAAACTTAATAGGTCTTGATATTTTAAGAGAAACTGCCGAATCCGTAGCTATCACCTGTTGTTATAATAAGACTAATATTGAGTTCTTAAAAAAAATCTCCAAAAATACCGGCGATCATTACGATATATTTGTTGAAAATGATATAGAAATGGAAGATAATATAGATTATTATCTTGTATGTCTAGATTACAATAATGATATTGGCATCGATTGAGTAATTCATAGCTTTATATATTGTACAATTAAAAATGTAAAATTTAGAATTGGCATATAAAGAACTTACAGCCAATCTTCTTTATTTTCCTCTTGTTAAATCCTTTCTTATTTTTTCAATAATTAGCTGCTTTTTTTTAGCCACCTTAATATATCTAATAATCTTATCGTGTTCATACATAGCAACTCCTGTAATTCCTCCTGTCATAACAAATAAGCAAATACTTGCCGCTATTACTTCCATCGTAATATGTAATATTATTAAGAATAATATAGATATCATTTTTTTGTTTTTTGTTTTTTACAACATACTCGAAGTTTATCAAGATGACTCAAAATGTTATAAAAATTATGAAAAATATTAAAAATTGATGACAGAGCCTTAAATATTTAATTGCCTACCAACCAAATTGATAGAGCCACCCGAAAAGTCTTAACCAACAAGCCTTTATTCACAAGGTTATCCAAGCCAATCCAAGAGACTTAGATAGTAGCCCGTTTTAAAACTTTTGACAAATGTCCTCATCATCTATCAGTCTGGTGGATATTTTCAACACCGAATCCTCGCTGAGCAATATGATTTTGAGAGATAATAGCGCCAGTGTTACTGTATGTATTAACAATACTTGCTCTATGTTTAACAAAATGACAGCCGAAGATATCACAAAGCATCGCGAGGAATACTATAAACTATATGTTCCCAAAAAAATTGAAGAAACGATTGAAAAAAAGATGTTCGCTATTCTAAAAAATCCCCACAATGTATGCGTATATAAGGAACCACAAGAGTATGATGCGGATTTGAAGAAGTTGGCTTCGCATATTAATGAGAATAATCGCGATAGTATTCTTGAAAAATTAATAAATAAGTATAAGGTATATGTCATAGATTATTATCAAACCGGATATTACTTTATGTTTGATATATTGATGAAGGAATATAGTGCCTTTATTAAAAATCATATGGGGTATGAGATAACACGGGATGATTTTGACGAAGAAGAAGCTGAAATCTACGATTTTGTCGCAGATGATATGTAGATCTATTAACACCCGTCTGTTCTCGTAATATATTATTTATGTATCTATTTTTTACATTTATTTTGAAAACTTGATAAAATATAAAAAATTGATTATATTTATATTTACTTATTGACAAATACAAGGCAAATAAGTGAAGTCTTAAATATACCATAATCTTAATCTGCCTCTCGAAATAGTACTAATATCTCAATAACAAGATGTCATCAGTTAATCTATTGGATATAATCAATATTGAATATTCACTCGGAATCAAGATTTTGACAAATAACAAAGCTCATACTACTGTCTGTATCAACGGTGTATCTCGAATGTTTAATAAAATGACTGCTGAGGAAAATACTAGGCATCGCGAAGAATATTATTTGTGGTATCTTCCTGAACAAATAGAGAATACAATTTATAACAAGGTATTCTCTATGTTAAAGAATCCACACAATGTTAATGTCTATAAGAAGCCCGAAGAGTATGAAGCTGATTTGGAGAAATTGGCAAGGAAGATAAATAAGAACGAGGGCTATGATAATATTATGACAAAAATGGTAAATCTATATGAAGAAAATGCAAGGGAGTTTGATATGTCTAGAAATAGCACATCAAGCTGTTATATATTTGGCATATTGATGAAAGAGTGCTATGACTTCCTAAAAAATCATATGAAGTGCGAAATAAAAAGGAAGGATTACGACACCGAAGACGAAGATATTGACTGTATGATTGTAAAATATAAAATAATGCAATTGTAAAATGCTCGGCTTGCCTCGGCTCTGCGTAGCATATATTATTATATATTTTTTAACTTTGTTGATATGTGATATCTGAAAATAAATCAGAGAGATTAAAAATTGATTATCTTTAATATTTATAATATATATAATACTATTGATTATAATAGATATAATGGCAGAAAGCTCTGAAGTTTTTGAAATTAAAAATATAGATGGCTTAGAATATTTATCAACTATTCCAGATGGTTCCGTGGATTTGATACTAACAGATCCGCCATACATTATATCAAAAGAAACTGGAATGAACGCTCATTATAATAAGGTTAAACATAATGAAGAAAATAATATAAAGTTTGTAAAAACAGAAGAAGAATGGGAGAAATACAAAACGGAAAATGATATATTAAATGACGATAAGAAGGATAATTATATGAAATACGGGACTATATATGGAAAGAAATATTGCGTTAAAACTGATTACGGTGTATGGGATAGCGAGTTTAATATGGAAATGTTAGAAAAGTTCATATGTGAATATTATAAAAAATTGAAAAATGGCGGGACTATAATTATATTCTTTGATTTATGGAAAATTTCCTTTCTAAAAGAACTTATGGAAAAATACAAGTTCAAGCAAATCCGTTTTATTGAATGGATAAAAACGAATCCCCAACCATTAAACTCGGGTGTCAATTATCTAACAAATTGTCGCGAAATTGCTTTGTTGGGTATAAAAGGGACGAAGCCGACATTCAATAGTAAATATGATAATGGCATATATATGTTCCCGCTTCAAGGTGGCAAGAATAGATTTCATCCTACTCAAAAAAGCCTAAGCTTATTTGAGGAATTAATTAAGAAACATTCAAATGAAAAAGATGTAGTATTAGATACATTTTTAGGAGGAGGGACGACAGCCGTCGCCTGTAAGAATACGGGGAGAAAATTCAAAGGTTGCGAAATATCAACCGAATATTTTGAGAAGATTATGAAGCTATTCTCGTAAGTATTATGCGATTTTAATGTATTACTTTGAGCTTATTGGCCTTTATCTTGCGCTTTATCTCTTCAATAATAGGAATTACATAGCGCGAATAGGATTGAATATTATTTTCAAATTCTACAGGGTCAAACCAGAATGTACCATTTTTACAATTTATGTCGTTTCTGTCATATACCTTCTTTTCCCAAGGGAACTCAAAATTATAAACTCGGTATCTCTGTATATTTTTGGCTGAATATAATTTTCCAGTTTTTTCTTCTGTTTTACAAATCTGTCTTTTTTGTAAATTACAGTGATTACATAGTGGCTGAAAATCGCTCATTACCTGTGTTTCTACATTTAAGACACGGAGATCATTATATAGGTCGTTTTTGTGATCGCATATTGTATCGCGTGTTCCGCATACAACACACGACAAACTATTTATTGCCTTCTTTATATTACTACAAATAGGCCTTCGCTGTATATTTTCTCTCCTTGAATGTACGAATATCCCAATTATACCACAGCCTTTTTTGTTAGTTTGTAAAAATTGGCTTAGAACTTCGGGCGGTATTTCATCATCATCATTTTCACTATACAAATGCGGTTTTTTATTAGCATATACTACGCTATAATTAAACTTCTTTTTAGCCCATCTATCACCTACACCATTACCTCCCCAATATAACTCTTTGCTATATTTTTCCTTTATATCATTAGTTGATAATATCTTTGTAAAATTCTCAGTAGCTGTCATAACCATCTCGACTACCTCGTCTACATCGCCTATATCGTCAATCGCGTCCATCCTAGTATGCGGTGTATTAAATATATGCTTGTAGGCTTGTCAATTTTTATTACTAATAGCCCATATATGACCAATTCTATATAGAGAGGAAAGCGCGTCCATCGGCGTCCCTTGGTGTCCTTTTGGCTATTATCTATAATTATTATAAATATACATAAGGGCTTCCATAGCAGATTCTTGAGACACTGGAATATCTTTAATTTTTATTTTTCAATTTTTAGAAATATCTGGTTGCTTTTAGATATCAGTAGATTATCCATGCAATTATTGATATACTAAAATATTCTAATTTTATTATAAAAATGTTATAAGACTTATTAGCAATTATATATTATAAATAACAAATATGGGGTTATTTACAGAAAAAATATCTAATAAAGAGGTAAATATTTTAAAAGATGCGAATATCCGCAGGGATGAAAATAGACTTAGACAGTCTCAAAAAGAAGCCGAATATAAAGAGGTAGAGCAGAGAATTAAATTAGAATATCCGAATGGTATTATAGAACCGAGATTAAAGAAACATTTCTCCAAGATAGTTCCTATAGAATGCAAGACTTGTCGTTTATATAAAATATTACCCTATGACTATATCTCTGATACTTGTAAGAAGGCTGATATTGAGAATTGTAAGTTATGTGTTAGTATCATATACAAATCTGCTAAAAAATGCAAAGAAGAGAGGAATACAAAATGTGAATGTGGTATTACTTACTATGCTAGTGAAGATAATACTTACAGACATCTTGCGAGCGACTCTCATTGTAAAAGAATGGCTCTAGCAATAAATGGGAGGTATTATATAAGAACTGAACTATTTGAGCTGGCTAAACAATACAAAATCCCATATTATAAAATGAAAAATAATGATGAATTAGTAGCTATTCTTAAAAATATTATGTCTTAGAATTATATATGTGTGGGAACTATTTAAGAAACCATTTTATTTTAAAAATTTCAAAATATTATTAAAAAATATAAAATAAAATGGTTTCTTAAATAGTTCCCACCCAATCTTCTTATTTTTCTAGCAAGGTATAAAAATACACACCACAAATATATAAATGCTAGGGTATAGCTTAGTATATCTTTTGGAATATTCTAAAAAATGATTATTATAATATATAAGATTGTACTATTATATATACCTATTATATGGCTGTAACAAACTGTGATACTGGTAATGAATGTTCTATATGCTTAGAATCATTTGATAATGATGAAAATAAAGCTGTAATTTTTAATTGCGATACTTGCACAACTAAACTATGTTCGGTATGCTATGATAAAATATCAATTCAACATTACAAGCACGAAAATAAATCTGTTGTATATAAGACAAAATGTCCTTATTGCTGTAATATGACTGAAAAAAAAATTGAGGATTTTAATATAAATCAATTAAGGGTTCTATTGTTAGATAGTATAGCTCACCAAGTTGTATTTGCTGAGGTTGTTATGGATATAAAAGTAAATATTTATAAAAAACATACGAAGTTTTGCAATAATTTGAAACGGTTAATTATTCCAGCTACTAATCTACTCGGTCAGGAACCCTTGATATAGAGAGTAATAGCTTTGATTATCTATATTATCTATATTATTATAAATATACATAAGGGCTTCTATAGCAGATTCTTGAGACACTGGGTTTTTAAAATTTTTTCATTTTTGAATTTGAGTAGCAGAGCGTATCTCTTGAATTATTTTGTAATTTTCAAAAAACTTTTGAAATTTTAGAAAAAACAGAAAGATGTACTCAAATTATAATTCTCAATTTTTAGAAATATCTGGTTTCTTTTAGAGTCATCATAAATATTTGTATAATTTACTGAAATATATAAAAATTGACAATGACCAAATGCCATTATTACAAAGCTTATAAAGAAAACCAGATACTGCTCAAATAACTAATTGACAATAGTACAAACTCGATATGTCCTCAATTTCTCTTATGGATATTATTAACACAGAAGCTTCTCTCGGCAACAAGATATTCACTGAAAATAGAACACATACTATTGTGTGTATCAGCAATACTTGCTCGACATTTAACAAAATTACAAAGGACGAGATAGCAAGGCATCGCGAGAAATATTTTGTAATAATCGGTATATCTAAAAAGATAGAAGAATCTATGAAAAGGCTTACATATGGCTATCTCGGATTTAAGAGTAAAAGATATAAATCATATGTTGAAAAAGAATATGTCGATTATTATACAAATGGCTCTAATATTGATAGAGATACATATGGTTCTATGTATCAAGAGACAATTGATATGTTGGGAGATGAAATAAATAGAACCGGTTATTACGATGATGTTCTTCAACAAATGATTAAAGAGCTCAAAAATTATGTGGTACTTACAAATCAATATATATTACAAGAATTCTTCAGCGTTTTATATAGAACACTGCTTATAAATTACTATTCATTTATAAAATGCGGTATGAAATATAGATTGACAAAAAAAGATTTTAAAGGCGAAGAACATCTTATTACAATGCTAAACAGCATATTTAATGTAGAAATAATAGAAGTAGAGTAGTATATAGCCACCATACATATTTCCTCGTAATATTTAATTTTTAT
>SXGQ01742688.1_pt1 | contig 21028 bp, 9 predicted proteins | sample 3178371 | NCBI WGS metagenome assembly SXGQ01 (sample SAMN11356859, study PRJNA531348) | freshwater metagenome | isolation source: freshwater sample F1-20 | place: China: Fuxian Lake, Yuxi | collected 2017-12-25 | reverse complement strand
TACGCAGGCACCCTCGGGTTCGCCATGGGCGCAGGCATGACCGGAGCACAACGCCTCGCAGGACGCCCGCTCGGCGAGGACCGCCTCCAACTCGAACGCCGCTCCACTCTCCTCCAACTCGCCAACAAGTTTGATGCACACAGCCCCAACACCGCCGCAGCCCTCCGCGCAGCCGCCGCCGAGCCACCGCCCGCACCCGCCCAAAAAGATGTTCCTGCGCCTCCGGCAGCAGGAGGGCCTGAGCAGGCACCAGGCGATGCAGGCGTGGCTCCGGCTCCTGAAGGACAAGTAACCCCTGCCGCACCCGCGCTGCTGGAGAACGCCGACGCCGAGGCACTGCCCCCGCTGGCCGAGCAACGCACCGGACTGCCTGCCCCCGACCCCGAGATCATCGACATTGAAGTCGAGTTCGAGGACGTGTTCAACAACCTTCCCGCGCCAGCCGGGACGCCGACGGAGTCGCTACCAACGGACACGCCCACGTCGGGAGACGGCGGTTTCGTTCGCGATCTGAGCAAGCCTGAGCAGATGACGCCTGCGGAGTTTAGGGCATTGTGGGATACGTCCGATTTCAGACGTGAGTTTCCTACGTACGAAGGGATTCAAGATCACGACATCCGAATTGAGGATGCTACGGAGACCCAAAAGCCCGTCTCCGCAGAAGCGGTGGACACCTATGGCATTGAGTTGCCCGAAGGATACGTCCGGCAGGGCGACCTTTACGTTTTTCAGCCGCAGGCCACAGAGGTTCAGCAGGAGCTACCCGGCACCGAGCAACCCCGCCAGCGCACCCTCTCCGGCATGCGTGACGCCGTGAACCGCCGACTCGACCGGATGGAGGAGGACGGCACGGGCGACCCGACACGTCTCACCGCGCTCCTCGGACGCATCGAGGCCAAGATGCTCCGCGACAATGCGGAGGGTGCCGACGCCGTGCGTGCGCGGTACGCCTCTGCCGTGCCGGGTCAGACCGTTACCGCAGACGCGCCGCGTGAGGTGCGGGAGGTGATGGATCGAGAGTTTCAAGAAATGCTGGACGCGGCTGACAACGCTTTGCCTGAGAGAGCGCAAGAGGCCGTATCGAGGTTCACAGGTTTTGCTTCAATCGTGAGAGAGGACCCCGAGGCTTTTGGGATCATGGATGTGCGTGATTTGGAGAAGGCGGTTTCAGGCCAAGATGCGGAAACTGCCGAGCAGATCGAGGTAGCCTTCAAACCTATCCGAGAAAACTTGAGGGCTAGATTTGGGGATACCATCACGCTATACAGGGCGCAGAAGCTAGAAGGAGAACCATCGCGGCAGCGATACGCGTTATCGTGGACTTCCAACCCAGACGTTTCTGAAAGTTTTGCAGGGGTTAGGAAAATCAAAGAAGATTTCTCTGAGAAGGATATTGCTGACGCGGAAGAGACCTTCGACAACACCGGACGTTTTGAAATCCGTAAAGGGTATTGGCTTGAGAGGAAAACCGACCCTGAGTTCGGGGATTACATTGCGATCATGGATCGGAGTGTTGGTGGGGAGGTCACAGATACGCCCAGTGTCCGGGCGTTTTTGGAAGGACTCAATCAAGATCGGCAGGCGTCCCGGAGAATCAATGACAAGAACGCTTCCGGGATTCGCAAAGAAGACATCCCATTGGATGACGTGGTTTGGGTGACAGATAGAGGAGGTCAGATGGAGTTCATCGTCAGAACTTCGCCATCTCGTCCATTGGACTTCGCTCCAAAACCCAAAGATCAAGAAGCGCCTGCTTTGAAAGCTATTCGGGCGAAGGATTTTCAAACGTCAGGGAACTACGAGGTTCAAACTCCTAACGGAGTTCGTAGGATTTTCCGCGATCCCGAGAGTGGCGCATGGCTTGATGCAGATCGCCGCGCAAAAGGATTTCCAACGTCGCCATTCCCGTATGAGTTCTTAGGTTACACGAAGAAAGAGGCGCTGGATGCGCTCGCAACGCCGCAGACGACTGTGGAGGGCGTCGTTCAAAACGCACCCACCGAACTCGACATCACTGACATCGTCGAACCCCCCGCACCCGACGAGCAGATCGTAGCGAACGTCGCCGCCGCCCCCGCGCCGGAGCTGGCCATTGAGACGCCCCGCATCCGCAAGACCGTGAAGCGCAAGCTCAAGGGCAAAGGGATCGACGCCGACGGCATGACAGACGTTGAGCTGGCGGCGCAGGTGACGATGGGTGCTGCGACGGATACGGCACCGACTCCGACGCCCACCACCCCCGCCCCCCTCCAACCCGGCGACCCGATCACCTTCACCGCGAACATCCCCGGCGTGATGACCCCGACTCAGGGCGTCGTCGATTCGATCAAGCCCGATGGCAACATCGTCGCCCGTGTCGGCAGGACCAAGTATCCGAACGCGCAGATTGTCGGTGACGAGCGCCAGCAGCCTGAGCTTGCGGAGACGGGAGACGAAGTGGAGTGGGTTACTGGACGAGGAGATAAGGCAACGTCGATTGTCGGGCCGATCCGTTTTGGTAAAGCAGAGGTTGATTGGTTTGGACTTAAAAATGTCCCTCTTGAAGATTTGAAGATCATCAGGAAATCGAACAGAAGATTGGCGCGAGAAAAGAAAGAAAGGGAGCAATTAGTCGAGACACCGTCTCAAGGGCCTACATCGCCCCCGAAAGAGAAAGCGTTCAGTAAAAAAGAGATTCAGAGTCTTAACACAGCGAAAGCGCCCGAAGGTTGGACAGTCAAAGACGACCGCCAAGGAGTAATCCTTGTAGATTCCAAAGGGGTTGAGTGGCGCATGGAGACCAATTTTAAAGACAGAAGCATTACGCTGACGAGGGGTGCTGATTCATATACGTTCCGAAAAGATACGCCACCGGACGACGGAGGCAAGCAGCAGCCCGCCGTCTCCAACACACCCGTCGCCCGTGTCGGCAGGACCAAGTATCCGAACGCGCAGATTGTCGAGACCGCGCCTGTTGCTCCGACACCGGAGGAAGTTCAGGTGGCGATTGAGACCACGCTCTCCGCGAAAGACAAAGAGGTTGCAGCAGCCGAGCTTGGAGCCGCAGAGTGGAACGCCGACACCGCCACCACCTTCACCCGGAGAATGGCGGACTGGATCACTTCAGGCATTGAAGCATCTGAGAAGCTGGCAGCAATGTTCGCCCGTGTCGCCAAGGCGATCAGTAAAACCGCGATGGCGTTGATCGCGATGGTGTCTATCACGGCAAACACCACGACGGAGGCAAACATTCAAACCATCGAGGTTGAAGAGATTGCAGCACGTCCAGCAGGACCAAGCCCAAGCGAGATCGCAGATGTTCAACGCAGGGCGCAAGGTGCGGCAGATGCAGCAGGGCGCGTCGCTGGATCGCTTCGGGATGCCGCCGTCTCTGCTGGACAGACCATCGTAAACGCGGTGGCACCCACAGTAGATCGCATGATGCGGCAGGCCGATTTCGGTAAAGTGAAACCTTCGGACAACGCCCGCAAGATGGCAGACTGGATTGTCAAAAACCAAGACAACAACGGTCTGGTGTTCACCATCGCGGATAAGTCGGAAGGGTCGTTGTATTTCTTTTCACCGGAAGGAAAGCTCATCAAGAAGTCCCCCGCTCTTTTCGGGTCAACCCCCGGAGACGTTCATTCTCCGAGTCGCCTGAGCATGACCATGGAGCAAATCAGGAACGACCGCAGGCAGCAGATCACGCCCGCAGGACGATTCGAGACGGAGACCGCCCGAAGCAATGCCTACGGGCAGGTTGTGCCTATCGCCAAGACAGGAAGGAACAGCCGCGCAGCCATTCACAAGGTTTTTACAGGACGCCCACAGGAGCGTCGGACAGAACGCATGGACCCGCAAGGTGCTTTCAAGAGCGACCCTCTTCGCACCCGCGTTTCGCTCGGCTGCATCAACGTGCCGGATAGCACCGCCAAAGCCGCAGCCCGGATGTTTGAGGATGGCGGGGTTGTGTATGTCATGCCTGACACCGAAAAAGGCAAATCTCTGTTTGAAGGGTTTGCGGGTCTGGATGCGAAGTTCCAACCGTCGGTTTCCAACACACCCGTCGCCCGCGATCTCCAGCGCCTCGGCATCCAGGATGGCTCCGCCGCGTTCCTCCGCAACGTCATCGAACGCGGGCCGAAGGAATACCGCACCATCGCCCGCATCCTCTCCGCGTTCACGCTCCCCAACCCGACGCTGGTGGACTTGCCCGACGCCAACTACGCCGGAGCGTTCGTCGCCTCCACCCGGCAGATCCTCATCAACGTCGCCCGTCGCGGACCACGCGGACCCGTGGACACAGTGATACATGAGCTGATCCACGCTGCACTGGAGGACTCCCTCCGCAACCCCACCGACGCCCAGCGCAAGATCCTCAACCGTCTGGAGCGCATCCGCCAGACCGTGATGAAGCGGGCGGAGGCACTCGGCAACCTGGAGATCAACTACGGCCTGTCCAGCATGGACGAGTTCTTCACCCACTTCCTCACTTCTCCCGAGTTCCAACGCCAGATCGGTGCCATGACTCCGAAGGGCCAGCGCAACTGGGTCGAAGTGATCCTCGACGCCCTGCGGTCCCTGTTCGGTGCCAAGCTCAAGACCGAGGCCGACAAGCAGATCGAGACCATCTGGAACGACATGATCCGGTTCACCGAGTCCGCTGCTGCCGAGCAGACGTACGGACTGTCCCGCATGGACCAACTGCGGATGCAGCCTGCCGACCTGCGGGATCTGAGTCGGTTCAAGGAGCTGTCGGAGATGGACAGCCGCACGCCGGAGCAAGAGGCGGAGTTGGTGAGGTTGCAGCCACCGACCGTCGCCAGCGACGCGGAATACCTCGCAGCCGTGGAGCGCGGTGACATGGAGACGGCGCAGCGGATGGTGGATCAGGCAGCGCGGGCCGCGGGGTATGATGGTGATGTGATGTATCACACCACTGGTGCGAAGGAACCCTTTACCGAGTTCAAATATGCTGCGCTGACAGGCGGGGAAGACCGCTACCGGGTCGGGGGGCACAAGGCCGCGCTGACTTTCACGCTTGAGGGTCTTGGTGTAGGCTGGTTCACGTCGAACGGCTCGCAGTTCAGTGGGTGGCGAAACAACGATGCGTCCAACGTGGTTCGCGCAAAAGTCAGCCTGAAGAACCCGTTGAAGATCGAGGCAGATCCCTTTGTCCAACGTGCGTTTGTTCAGAAGAAAAAAGAACTGGCCGATCTTCGCGTTACCATCAAGTCAGTTCAGAGCCAAAAAACTTTTCTCCCCCAACCGGAGTTCAAGCGTATCCGTGAGCGTGAAAAAGAACTTGCCCGTGAAGTGGACTTCTCGGCGTTTGACGAGGATCAGGTTCTCAAGCTGTCTGAGCAACTCAACGAGACCTACACGAAAAAAGGGATCAAGGATCTTGAGAAAAAGATCAAATCACTTTCGGAGCGCACAGGTTCACGCGAAGAAATCCTGAAGCGCAGGCGTGAGTTAAAGTATGCCGACCCGTTCTACGGTCTAATGTCACTGTCTGAAACCGCACAGCAGGGATACCCTGACCTGATTCCGGGTGCGGCTGTTCGCGCTGCGTTGAAAGAGCAAGGCTACGACGGAATCATTCTACAAGGCACCAACGCCGATACCGCGATGGACGATGCCACGCTCGCGACGTGGGTGATCCCCTTCGACGGTGGTGCCACCATAAAGTCTGCCGACCCCGTCACCTACGACTCTAACGGCAACGTCATCCCGTTGAGCCAACGCTTCGACGCAGGATCTAACGACATCCGCTTCCAACCCGAACCCATCCCCGCAACCCCCGACACCCTCCGCGAAACGGCAATCGGTTTCCTGCCGGACGGCTTCACGCTCGACGACCTCGATATCAACTTCGACCAGCTCACCGAGGACGTGTCCGACACCGATCCGGTCAACGCCGAGGAGCTGATCCGTTCCGCCGTGAACTACGAAGTCGCCCGCGTCGCCGCCGAGCGGGAGCTGGGTGACGACTATGACCCGATGTTCGCCGAGACCTACTACAAGCTCCTCACGGGCAACCTGCCGGACGCGGACAAGGCGTTCTACATCGGCAACCCGAACGCCATGGAGCGCCTCATCCGGTTCCTCACCTCCGCCCTGCGACGCCTCACTACTGCAATCGAGTTGCAATTTGATCGCCACACCGCGACCGCCGTGAACCGCATCTCCCGCGCCCTCGTCGATGCGGAGCGCGGGTTCAGGGTGCGCCCGGACTACGTGATGATGGGTGGGGATGTGACGCGGATGCAGCCCACCGACCGCTTCGCCGAAGCCGAGCAGAAATTCAACAATCAAGTCAATGAATACGTCACCGGAAACTGGCCAGACGACGCCGAAGGACAGCAACAACGTGGACGCGCCTTCATCGAAAGTTGGCTTGAAAGATACAGACCTTTCCTCGCTGGAGAGAGCATTGGAGTCAATACGTTCGGGAGAATTCCAGATGGCTATCGTGGAGATTTACGGGACAGAACCGGATCGCGCACAAGCGCAACTGTCGAGCCTTCTGGAGCCGTGAACATCGCCTTCTATGATGATATGTTTCGAATGATGCCCGGAGAGAGCGAATCCGCTGCGCTGAACTTTTTAGCCAGAGGAGTTCAGGAGGAAGTCATCCATGCAGCTCACTTAAAAAGCATTGTTGATAGAATCGGACCAAGTGAAAACTACGAGGACAGTGTAGCTGAAGACTTAGCGAGGACGTATTCAGATATTCTCAACTCTAACTTTGATTTTGATGACCCCACGAAAACGTATAGGGGTCTTGCCGTGTCCATTTCGACTTATAGTAGAGATCCATCAATTTCACCCGAAAGACTGGCGAAACCTAAAATAGAAGGATTCCAATCTGCCGACATCGGTTTGCAAATGCACTTAGTTTCGGAGATGGCCCGTCAAGCAGTTCAGCTTCGCAGGTCTGGAGGAATTACAGAGCAAGAGGGTAATTGGTGGACAACTATCAAGGACTGGTTTGCAGAAAGGCTGAATGCTCTCAAGAGGATCGCAGCATATCCGGGGGATATGGGCGCTTTGTTTGAGAGGGACATTCAGGCAATCGAAGCGCTTCTTGATAAATCAGAAATTCGTTTCCAGCCCATCCTCGCTCCCGACAACCGCATCAGCCACTTCCAGGACGTGTACATGGACGACCCGCAGACGGACGCCGACGCCGACACAGGCGAACCGCGCAACTGGTTCCAGCGGATGTTCGTGGACCGGGACGATCTGGCCCGTCCGCTGTCCAAGCTGTTCCTCAATCGTCGCTTCTCGCAGAAGGCTCTCGAATCCACGCTCAAGAACAACGCGAGGGACTTCAAGCTCATCCAGAAGAAGACCCCGGCAGACCTCGATCTCGTCAGCCGCGCATTGCCGTCGAACCGCCCCACGTTGACCAAGGCCGACACCGACCGGATCAATGCCGAGTTCGACGCCCGACTCGCCGACCTGTGGACGCAGGAGAGCGCCGCCATCGCCGCCCGTGAGAACACCCGTGACGAGCAACTCAAGGCGTCCCGCAGCACGTTCCTCCGCGCAGGAAAGTCGGACCCCGGCAAGCTCGGCACATGGCAGACCGAATACGAGAAACGCGACCGTCAGATCAACAGCAAGGCGAAGACCGACATCGCCGCGATCTCCGCCGACTACCGCGTGCGACGCGAGCAAGCGATGGAGCAGCGCAAACTTGCCACCGTGCAGGCACGTCTCGCCCGCGCCGATGAGATGCGCCGGGAGAGCGACCTTGCTTTGGAGGAGCTTGAGATGGTCAACCCTGACATGGCGCAGTGGGTCATCGGTTCCCGCATGCTCATCGACGACGCTCAATCGGTGGTGAAGTCGGTCTATGGCGACTCCCCGCAGTTGCAGATGCTCATCGACGCGACCCGTGGAGCCTACATGGTTCGCACTTACCGCATCCATCAGGACCCCGGCTACGCGAAGAAGTTCCTTACCGATCCCAAGTATCGCAAGGCATACAGCCAGTTGGTCAACTACTTCGAGGACCAGCTTGTCGAGCAGGAGAAGGAGAACATCCGGCGCATGTTAGGCGAGGGCAACTTCGAGATCACCGAGGAAGAGATCACCAACTCCCGCGTCAAGAACAAGGCCGAGAAGCTCAAGCGTCTCAGCAAAGGCGAAAACTACAACGACGCCGACATTGAAGCCATCGCCCGCGCCGAGGTGCAGGATCAGGCCAAGACCATCGCCGAGGACTGGATCATGGGTCACGGTGACAGCCAGACGCTCGTGCCGCAGGGCAGCAGCAGCTCGATCAAGGTGGACTTCACCCGGTTCCTTGAGAAGAAGGATCTCGACCCTGTCCTGTTGGAAGCGTTGGGCGAGATCACCGATCCGGTGTTCAACACCACGCGCACCATCGAGTCCCTCGCTACCATCGCGCAGAACCGCAAGTTCCTCGCCGCCTACGTCCGCACGGGCACGAAGTTGGGCAACCTCATCTCCAAGGAGGAGTATGAGTCCAACCCGAGCAAGTATCGCGGCTGGGACACCCTCGTCGGCAAGGACGAACGTAGTCCTGCCTACGCCCCGTTGTCCGGCTACTACGCTCCGCCCGAGCACATCCTCGCCTTCGACGCGGTTCGCAAGCAGAACCGCACGGTGCCGACATCGACGGCGGGCAAGGCGTTCGATCGAATCAATCGCACGATCATGGGTGCTGCTGGGATCTCTCTTGCAGTTGTGGTGATGGGCAACCCGGCGTCGGCGGTTCGCAACATCTTCGGCGGCGGACTCCTTGCAGCCCGTCAGGGCATCGTCGCTGCGATGACCGCCCCTTTCACGAAGGAAGGTCGCCGGAGTTTCCGAGTGGTTTACGAAGCGGTTTTTGACCCGGTCAGCCGGAAGGTGAGCACCGACGTTCTCAACGAATACATCGCACTGGGTGTCATCCTCAACGGGGTCAGCACCAATAACCTCAAGGAGATGTATGAGAAATACGGGTCGGACCCAGATGCTCTGATGGACAAGATTCAAGAGTTCATTGCCAAAGGCAGTTTGAATGCCGCCGAGAAGTTCGGCAAAGTCCGCGAAGGGACTAACACCTTTTTTGATTACATTTCAAAAATCTGGGAGTTCACCGAGACGCTCTACAACGTCGTCGTCTTTGAGAACGAGCTGGGCAAACTCCGAGAGGCCGGGTTCGGCACTGAGAAGCAAATGAAGCAGGAAGCGGCGGATCGCATGCGGATGCTGCTGCCATCCCACTCCGAGCAATCGCAAGGCGTCCAAGGATTCACGGGGACACCTACGGCAGCGATGGTCGCACCGTTCATCCGGTTCAAGACTGACATCATCCGTACCACTGCCAACACGTATCAACTTGCCGTCAAGGATCTCAACTCCGGCAACCCGGTGCTGGCGAAATATGGACGCGAGCGTCTCGCCTCCGCGTTCACGGTCGATGGGATTTTGACAGCATCAGTGCCTTTGCTGATGCAAGCACTGATGGGGATTGGTGACGACGAGGATAAGGCCATTCGTTCGGCCATGCCGGGTTACGCAAAGAACTCGAACTTCATATACCATCTGGACCGCGCTACTGGAGAACTTACCACGTACGACCTGACTTACCTCAACCCGATGTCCTTCGTCATCGACCCGTTCGTCAACATGTATCGGGCGGTGGCCAGCGGTGACGCCGAGGAGATTCCCGCCATCGCGGCCCAGACCGTCGGACAAGAGTTCCTTGGTGAGAACGTCCTCGCCGGACTCGTCATCGACGTGAAGCGGAACAAGGACCAGACCACGGGCAAGTCGATCTATCTGGACACCGACACCGACGCCGAGAAGATCCGCAAGTCCCTCGCCCACGTCGTCGGTGGAGCCTACACGCCCGCTGTTGGGAAAGTCCTCTATCGCACGTATCAAGCCGCCATCCGCGACCAGGAATCCGATCAGTTCTTCTTCTCCCCCGTTGGCCAAGCGATGAACCTGTTCCTCCCCGTCAAACCACGGGCACAGTTCGTGCAGGACATGGCCTACCGCAGCTTCAGTGAGACCCGCGCCATGAACGCCCAGCTCTGGCAGACCATGAGCGCCAGCCGCAGCCCGCGCCCCATGGACTCCTCCGAGATCGCCGACATGTATCAGGCACGGGTCGATGGCACCCTGCGCGTCTGGAGCGAGTTCTACAACCATGCCAAAGGGTTTGAGAAGCTGGGCCTCTCCCGTGGCGAGATCCTCGCCATCGCCCGCCGCGCCGGACTCAGTCAGGACCGCACCCGTCAAGTCGTCACACGCGGCACCACCGACCGCCCGGTAGAGTCCGCCGAGGCGCTTGAGAAGATGCGAGCCATCGACCCCGAGCGTGTCCGGGTGTATCTGGAGCAGCGGGACAAGACCGCCCGGAATCTGGACGTCACGGGAAAATAGTGTTGACAGAGTTGCGGTGTGGCGGCAATGTTGCGGGGACATGAACGATCCGAGTCACCTACAAAAAGAGGCCCCCGGCACCGAAGCACCGGGGGCCTCAACTGAGAACCCCTTCCCAGTTGCAAACTGCGAGGAGAGACTCTCAGAACCGGGGGCGCTGTCAAGCTCTGCTGGCAAGTTGCACCTGCTCATCCTGCGAACCATCGACACCGAGGGCGACTACGAACGGGCGAAGGGCTGGCTCCGCTACGAGGTGCTTCGGACCATGGACATCCGCAGGTTCACCGAGTTGGTGGAGCGGAACGTGGCAGGCGAGAACTTCGACGAGATGGTCGATAAGATCATCGTGGAGAGGGAGGGGCTGTGAGTGACGAGACCCTACCGTCCACTTGTTCTGTGTCTTCAGTTCGTGCGATGCGGATGGAATGTGGGGAGTGTGGCGGCTTCTGGGTAAGTCCAGACAACGCCCAGAAGTTAATGGATGAACGGGACGAAGCGCGGGCGGAAAGAGATAAGGCGCAGCGCATTGCCATCAAATCACGCGGTATCATCGTTGGACTGGAAAAGAACGTGACCACTGCGGCGGTCAAGCTGGTGGAGTTTTGGCAGACTAAAGGTGGCGGCAACGGCGTGATGGCAAGAGCGCTGGAAGACGCTTTGATCCGGGAGGTCAACGCTTACAAGATGACGCCCACCTTCGCACATTCTTCACAGGACGCCTAGCTCTGCCATGACTGCCCACAACACAACTCCGACATCACCAAAACTGCCTGCTGGGCAGCCATTGGCAGCAACGACTTGTTCGCGGATTTGGCACGGTAAACTTTGCGGGTGTAAAACGTTCCGCCACTGGCTACCGTTTCACGGACGCATGAGCTACGCCACTCCACGAAAAGCGTGGATGCCGCAACTTCACAACGCGCACTGCACCCGATGTGGTGAACCGCTTTCCGCGAATTACTGATTCAACCACCCTCGCGGTTTATCACCTCCCCCGGACAATGCTCGCCCCCGTGACACGCGGTGGACCTTCGACCGCACCACGGGCGATCTCCCCCAGACGCCGGACCCTGATCCGATCGGCGATGGCGGCGCGGGGTCGGTCGTCGGTGGGAGACTTCGCCACGTCGAACGCGGCCTTCTCTTCATCGGTGCCGAAGGATTCCACGAGGAACTTGGCGCGGGCGTGCGCGGCGTCGGTGAGGTATGCGTTCCCCGAATACTCATCGGTCTTCTGGAAATCCAAGTCCTCGGTGAGCATATCCATCAACGCGGTTTTGGACGCATCGGCCTGGGCTTTCGCTTCATCCGCACGGCGCTGGATCTCGGCGTCCCGTTCCGCCGCCGCACCCATCCACTGACCAATCGCAATCGGGTCGCCGGACGCGATGACCTCGGGCGGCACGCCTTTCGCGGCCTGCTCAATCTGCTGGGACGGGGTGAAGAGCGGTTTCGGTGCGAGCGGCAGAGCTTTGCGGGCGATGTCGAAGCGGCGGCTCACATCAGACGAAGACGCCGACAGATCCCTGAACTCCAGCTCCAGCTCGGCGAGCTTCTGCGACTTCGTGAGTGGATCACCCTCGCCACCCACGACACCCTTGATCCGGGTGTCGAGGTCGGTGACTTGCTCAGTCTCGCGACGCAGCCGCTCCCGGCGCATCGCATCCTCCTCCATGGCGAGACGGGATTGCTCCAGCCGCATCTGGTTGAGCGCGGAGTTCTGGCGGTCCTGTTGCAGCTTCATCCGCTGTTCGTTGATGTCGCTGGCTCCAGCGAACACCTGCGTCTGGAGTCGCTCCTTGGCTTGCGGCGACAAGTCGCGGTTCGCTTGGATCTCTCCGAAGAAGCGCGGGAACGCCGGGGCGATGTTGGTGTCGTAGAAGGAGGTTTTCATGGGATTTACATGTTGCGGAGTCGAAGGGCGCTGCGGCCTTGAGCGCGGCCACGGTCGCGGGCAGCGTCGAGGTCCATGGTGAGTCCGGGGGTAGGTGTCGGCTTCACCCGGTTGTCTCCGGCCACGCGGATGTCCTTGTTCTTCTGCATCAGAAGAAGCGTGTCCCGCAAGGCATCCTCACCCCGGACATTGGACGTGCGGAGTTGCCGGGCTTTCTCAGCCTCGGTGACGATCTCCTCGTTGCTGAACTCCATCGGAGGCATCCCTGCGGCGACGCGCTCCTTGTTGATCTGCTCCAGCGCACCGGTGCGGGTCATGGAGGTGCTGCCCTTCGACCGGGCGAGGACATCACGGAGCACACCCTGGCGGGCATTGGCGCGGCGTTCGTCACTGGCCGTCTCCTCTTCCGAAGGCTTAGGCGACTTCCCAGCCATGGGTGGCGCAGGCGGTGCCGTCTCGCCTGTCACCGGAGGAGCCGTGCCACCAGTCACCGACGGCTTGGACCCCGTGCCTCCAGTCGTCGAAGGTGTGGTGCCGCCGCCAGTTCCCGGTGCAACGCCATCAAGGACGCCGCCAGCCCCAGCAGGAGCAGCAGCCTCACGGAGCATACCTTGACGGGCAGTGGCGAGTCCGGCGTCCGTGCGACGCTGGAACGCGGCCTCGGCGATGTTGGAGTCGGCGGAGGAGATGGAGCCATCCCGCATATTGGCCACGGCTGCGGCTTCGAGGAGGCGCTGCGGATTCCCTCCGGCACGTTGGAGCTTTCGAGCCTCGCGACGGAGCATTCCCGCCTCAGTGCCGAGGCGGCGTGTGGAGCCGGGTCCAGATAGGGGCGTAGCCATGGCGGAGAGTATCGCGATGCGGTGCGGAGGTCAAGCGGGCAGAAGATTCGCGTGATGCCCGAGATTCGACGGGTCCAGATGCGCGAACATCTTAGGACGCTCACGCTGTCTCCACGACGAGGATGTTTGCCCTTCGGCCCGTTGAGGCACGGGGTCTTGCGGGAGGAATGAGAACCGGGTTCGCAGCAACTCGACCAGCACGAGGAAGGAGTCCGCTTCGTCAGGGGAGCCGCCGACGCGGAGTTTGTATTTGGTCTTCGGCTCGACCTGCAACACCAAGCCTTTAAGGCCGCGCTTCGTCTCGTAGCCACGCTGGCAAAGTTGCTTGGAGACGAGCAGCGGGATGCCGTAAATCTGCCGACCGTAGAGATACTGCTTCGCGGTGAAGAACAGCTCCGACGCCCGGTTGTAGTAGCGTTCCTTCGCCGTGACGTTCCGGTCATTACGCACCTTGCGATCAGACGCACCGCCGCCGAACTCGACTCGCAGGAAGTCGTTGGTGCTCGCCTCCAGTTGGAGCATATCGCAAGTGCCTTTGCCGGGACCGGACGAGTCGATGCCCAGGTTGCGGAAATCCACTTTATACTTCTTGCAGAGCTTGATGATCTGTTGCGCGACTTGCAGCGTCGGTGGGTCGAGCTTGTTGGTGGCGTCCTGATAGATATACTCCTGCGCGATGACCTTCATGGAGTATTGCCCGTATTGGTCGGTGCCGACATCGGCAATGGTCATCACCGTCTTGTCACCACCGGAGGAGAACGAAAGGTCACACCCCGCCGCCCGTGTCGCATTGGAGAAGTCAGGCACCGGGCTACCCGCCAGCGCCCCCGCCTTGATGAGATCCGCCTCGGTGTAGAACGTCTCATCACCGTCGCTATCGAAGAAAATAGCGCGGTGGAAACGCATGAACTCACGCGACTTTCTAGCAATCTCGTGATTAACCCCAAGAATGTCCAAGGCGTCATTGATCCTTTCTTGAGTTGCAAGGTAGGGAAAGAACCCATCCGCGTATTCAATGCAAGAATCAGGAGTGATGTTAGGGGAGTCAATCGAGTCAAATCGAACGAAAAGACCTTTGACTTTGGTGCGCCACTCCATGTCGATTTCCACGTTGACGGAATCCCACCCATCTTTAGGTTCAGAAAACATGCCGAATGGGTCGAATCTCGATGCAGGGTTCGACATGCCGATCATTTGGAAGTTCGGGTTTGTGTCCAAGTTTCCGGTCGCTGCCGACTGGATGTTCGGGCTGATGTCCGTCAACTCATCCGCAATGAGGATCATGTATTTTGCTTTGCGACCGATGAGTTTGCCGACTTTATCTTTCGATTGGGACTTATCGGAAGTGACGAGCTGAATCCCGAATTTAGGCGTGGGTTTCCCGTTAGGCTGGATGTAGCGGATAGCAGCGGGGGTGTTGGTCATCACCCCCGGTGCCATGCTTTCAATCGGAGTGAAGAGGGTGGTGATGTCGCCCCAGATACGTCCGCGTGCGTCTTCAAGACCTGTCGATGTGATGAGAACTTTGGTTTCGTGAGGACGTGCCAGCCAGTTCACCAAGGCCCATGCGGCCATTGTGTAGGATTTCCCGGACGAACCACTCCCGCCGATGGCCAAATACTTCTCCTGACACGCATGTCGGATCATTCGGAACGACCACTTGTGCTTCACCAGCATCGGCTCATCGCGGTCCTTCTCCCACAGGTGGTAGGCGATTTCCCAGAAGTAGTATTCCCGCGACTGCCACTTCTCCGCATTGGCGAAACACCAGAGCAGCGCCGACAGCTCGGAGCCGCGTCCGATGACGTAGTCTCCGATAGCCCATTCGTCGCTGGTGTTGAGAGTCGGGTGCCAGCGGGCGATCCGGTCGGCAGGTGGGGTGTAGCTGCGAGGCATCTGACAGTTGCATGCAACAAAAGAATCTGGGTTGCAAGCGAAATACCGCCGTGCCACACTCCCACCCGTGCCCCGCAGAACCCTGACCAACGAAGAGAAGCGCAAGCTCTACCGACTCTACTCCGAAGGCATTCCGATGTCCCGACTGGTTGCCCAGTTCGGCTTCTCCGCGCCGACGCTCCGGGCCGAGGTGCAGAAGCACGGGCTTGAGCCGGGGATGCCTATCTCGGAAGGGGAGATCGACTTCATCCTCCAAGAAGGTGCGTACGCTCCGGCACCCCCGCCCAACCCGTTCGGGGACAATGAGCAGCTTGCGGTCATCGGTGAGAACATGACGGCGAGGATCAACACCCTGATCGAAGCGGTGCAGACCGCCACCACCGCCGAGGGGATCATCAACGCCCTCAATACGACCATTGCCATCAAGCAGCTTTTTGAAGTGCTGCAAAACCCGCCGCCCGTCGAAGGGTGGCGCGATGTCGAGAAGTTGGTGAAGATCGCCCGAGATGCGTTCGGGATGAACGACAAGGACAAGAAGCAGTCGAAAGGGATCGACTACCGTATGGTAAGCGCGAAGAAGCAGGAAGGCGCGATTCTGGACATCTGAGAATTTGGTTGCATGCAACAACGGTTCAGTCACAATGCGGCTGACCCAACGCATGACCACCGGACTCGACGACCTCCAAGCCCTCCATCTTCAGCCATTGGACGAGCAGGGCAAACCGCCCGCGCCGTCTCGGCTCAAGAGCGCGGCGGCGTTGCGCGGAATGTGGCAGGATCTCATCCGGGATGACGAGCTTTCCGCGATCAGTCGTGCTCGGACGGATGCTCTTTTGGATGGGGAGTCTCCATATAGTCAGGCGGCACTCAATGCTTCCGGTCAAGGATCTCGTGCCAATGCCAACTTCCTCAGAGGCGCATTTTTGGAGCAACAAGCATGTCAAGGCTACAACGACATGCTCACGTCGGTCAAGGACCTGATGGTGGTAGTCACGGAATTTGGAGAGTCACAGGAGCGGATCAGGAACAACCGTATTCTTGCCACCGAGTTGTCCCGCACCATTCGTAAATGGAAATCCCTGCCTTCACGTTTCGCTTTGTTGGTAAAGCTGTTCGTCCGACACGGTGTTAGCATCGCTAGCTTCAACGACACCCGCGACTTCCGCTTCAATGCTCTCGGTTTCGGCGAGTTTCTCATCCCCCGGCAGACTCCAGCTTCCGAAGACGACGTGCAATATGGTATTGGTCGCAAGGACACCTCGGTCATCGAGCTTTACGGAGCCATCGAAAACGAGGAGACCGCGACCAAGGCAGGGTGGAACGTCGAGGCCGTTCGCAAGGCCATCGGTCGCGTCACCACCAAGTCGAGCAGCGGCGAGGTCGGGGAGTATGAGAAGCTGCAACGGCAGATCAAGAACCAGGACGCGCTCCCCACCCGCCAGTTCCCCCACGTTGCAATCCTCCATGGCTACATCCGCGAGTTCGACGGTTCGATCTCCTACTTCCAATGTGAGAAGGACGGCGACGGCGACTTCCTTTTTAAGCACCCGCACAAATACAAGACCGTCGAGGAGGCGTTCGTGTTCTTCTGCTATGGGGTAGGTAATGGAACTTTCCACTCTATTCGTGGTCTAGGGAATCTCAACTTCGCACTGGTTGCTTTGCACAACCGCATGCTTTGCCAGATGGCTGACGGCGCGGTGTTGAACTCAGCAATGATGCTCAAAGCCGAGAGTGCCAAGGCGCTTCAGGAATTTGATCTTCAATACTTCGGCCCTTATGCGGTGATTTCTGAAGGTGTTGAAGTCGTCCAGCGTCAAATCCCCAACCTCACCCAAACGTCTATCCCGCTTCTTACTGAAGTGACGACTCAGATGGACCGCAACGCATCCCGGTTCCTCGCCCCCGGTGGTGGCGGTGACGCCTACGTCAATCGCATCAACGTCGAGCAGCAGCTCGAAGCGGCGTCGGCAGGCGACTCCGGTGCCGTCGATCTCTTCTACGCAAGCTGGGACCGCGTCATGCGCGAGATGTGCCGTCGCATCGTCAAGGGTCCGAAGTCCGACCCGCTGGTGGCGGAGTTCCACCGTCGTATCGAGAAAGCAGGCATCACCAAGGAGGTGCTCGACTCCATCGACCACGACTCGACCTTCGCGTTCCGTGCCTTTGGTGCTGGAAATCCAGCAGCTCGCAGCCTCGGATTCACCCGTCTCCTTCAGCTTCTCCCAAACCTCGACGAGATCGGTCGCAAGCGTCTCATCTACCAGTTCGTCGCGGACATCGTCGGCTACCAGAACGCGGAATACTTCACAGGCGAACCGGAGGAGCAGCGCCTCGGCGACTCGGCCAAGCTCGCCGAATTGGAGAACATCCTCCTCCTCGCAGGCTCGGCCATCGGGGTCAACGCCGACGAGATGCACGGCACCCACGCCATGATCCACGTCCCGGCCATCGTGCAAATCCTCGAACAGATTGAGAACGGCGAGGCCGACCCGATGGCGCTGCTGCCCGGACTCCAGGCTGCGCTTCAGCACCTTTCCCTGCACGGCGAAGCACTCGCCCAAGACCCGACGCAGCGCGACATCTACGGCGCGGTGCGCGAAGCGGTCAACAACATGGGGCAGGTCGTCGGCAACATGGAGCGGAAGATCCGTTCCGAGCAGCGCAAACTCGCGGAGGCGGGCGGGCAGGAGGCGGTGGACGGTCAGATGGGACCAGACGCACAGGCCAACGCCAAGATCCGCCTCGCAGAGTATCAGGTCGCCACCGCCGAACTCAAGTATCAGCTTCAACAACAGATGGGCCAGCTCAAGCTCGCCTCCGAACAGGCGAAGGCGCAGCAAGCCCTTGCCATCGGCGACCTCAAAGGCGCTGAACTGGTCCAGAAGAAACTCGCCTACCCCGGTGTTCCGTATCAACAACGCCGCCAATGATCTATGCCTGCAAAAAAGAAAGCCGCCCCCGTTGCCAAAACTGCACCCGCCCCGCCCGAAGCCACCGCTCACCTTGAACGTGAGCACTGGCTCGCTTCGGATGAGAACCGCAATCGCTTGAAAGCCATCCTCAGCGACCCGGTGTTTCTCGCCGCCGCGCACTACGTCACCGAGGCGAACCGGGTCAACACGTCCCTGTTGGTCATGGAGTCTTACCCGGATGCGGTCATCGCCCGCCGCGCCGCCGCGCACGCCGGATGCGTTGAGTTCCTCACTGGACTCAAGAACCTCACCGTCAAGAAGCCACTCCCAGAAACGCCGGAGCCTTACGCCCACATCAAATCTCCCTACGAAACATAACCCCACCGAACCATGAGCGAACCCGCCACCATCGAAGCCCCACAGTCGTTTACCGACATCCTCAACGCCCAGTTGAAGAGCGCCGTCCAAGCACCTGTCGAAGCGCCACCCGCAGCGCCGGAGCCTCCCGCAGCCGCCGAACCAGCGGCTCCCGTCGCCGACCCCGAGCCACCTGTTGACCCGCTCAAGGAGGCATCGACGCCCGAGGTGCCCGACTTCAAACTCCCCATTGACGACGATGAACCCGAGCCGGAGCCTGACCCCAAGGAAAAGCTCGACCCCGTCAAGAAAGTCGAGCGTCGGATCGAAGAAGTGAAGCGCGAGGTCAAGGAAGTCTGGAAACCAAAGGTCGCTTCACTTGAGCAGGAAACCGCGCAACTGAAGGCACAACTGGAGGAGAAGGAGGCGAAAATTGCACAACTCGCGGAACTCGAAACGAAGGTCAAAACTTACGAGGACGAAATCTCCGTCACCCGTTTGGAGCGCCACCCCCGCTACGTCGCCGAGGTCAAGGAACCGCTCAAGGCCAAGGTCGCCGAGGCCACCGCCGTCGCCGAGAAGTATGATCTCCCGGTCGGCGAAGTCCTGGATGCACTGGAGTTGGCTGACCCCAACGCCGCCGAAGCCGCCATCGAGAAGCTCGCATCAGGTCTGGATGTGAAGCCGATGGACCTGCTGAAGCTGCTCAAACTCCATGGTGAGATCCAGCCCATCATCAAAAAGCAGAACGACATGTATGCCAACGCCGACAAGGTGCTGGCCGAACTGGAAGTCGCCAAGGAAAAGGAGACTCAGCAGGCAGCACTCGCCCGCGCCGAGGAGCGCAAGCGGGTCGCCCCTGCCGTCGCCGACGTTCTCATCAAGAAATTCCCGCTCATCAAGAACGAGATCAGCGCGTTGGTGGACGCGGCGGCGAACACCGACATCGACGCCCTCGACACCCCGAACCGGGTGTTCAACCACCTCGCCGGACTGGCACTGTCGAAGGTGGTGCAAAAGGCGAACGCGCTTCAGACCGAAAGGGACTCGCTGCTCGACGAGCTGGACTCCTTGCGGAAGTCCCTCCCCAACCTCGGCAACGGCGGGTTCACCACCAACACCGAAGGGGCGCGGCCCAAGACGTTCCTTGAAGCGTTTCAACGCGGCGTCGGGGCAGGGGCGTAACACCTCACCTCCTCAAGTCCCGTCCTCACTCCGAGGGCGGGATTTTTTTTATTGACGCATCGGTTTGTTGCATGCAACTTTGCGCCAGTGACACACGACAGCCTGCTCGCGGCATTGTAGCGTTCCATTGTCGGAGTCACCAAAGAGGTAGCCTGCTCGCGGCACAATGCGTTCCAACCTCCGTTCCACCTGAAGCACCCTTTGAGCCTTTGCGCTCCGCCGTTTCGCTTCGCGGCACCGTGATTCCTTCAATCCAAACAACCATCTTTTCTAACCGCCATGAGCACCTACTCGCCCCAAACCGGACTCGCCAACATCAACAACGTGATGGCGCAGAACGCCTTCGTTATCGGAGAGGAAATCTCCCGTAACGCCCTCAACACCTCCCGCTGGTACGCCGTGATCCCGAAAGGCACGCTGCCCAACGGTCTCGGAGACAACCTTTCCTCGTTGATCTACAACAAATCCCTGCCGACCAAACTCCTGACTTCCAACATCGGAAGCACCTGGACCCGCGTTGGTCAGGACATCACCTCCGGTCAGATCCTCAACACCTCGACGGCTGGACAGCCTAACGAGTATGCCGCTGGATCTCACCTTGGACCTACCGGAACTGGCGGAACTTCGGTTCGTGACCGCATCGCGTGGACCAAGAAAATGCGCTCCTACTACTTGGAGCGTTGCGAGGTCGAATCGCCCTACGTCAACATCTACCAACTCATGCAGGCTGCCGCCGTCGATCAGCAGATCGCCGCCGTCACCGAGGCACTCACCTCCGCTACCAAGTGGGTGTGGGAACGCCGCTTGCAGGAGCAGTATGAGATGATGAGCGCCAACCTCGTCCCCTGTCTCACCACTGGCACGCCCATCGTCACCACCATCGACGTTTCCGCTTCCACGCCGTTCTTCGGCCAGAAGCTCACCGACGTTGACTTCATCGACGACTTCGTGACCTCGGGTGTGGACGTGGACTACACTCCCACCGCCTCGCTCTCCAACAAGATCCTGGACCGCATCAAGACCCGCCTCGACATCGTCACTCCTCTCAACGAGGCGTACGGTGTGGACAACGGCAAGGCCCAGCACTTGCTGATGATCGGCGACGACGCCAGCTACGCCATCAAAACCGAGTCCGGCATCCGCGACGACGTTCGCAAGTCGAGCCGCGTGGACGACCTCCTCAAACCTCTCGGCGTTGACGAGTCGTTCCGTGGATTCTTCCACATGTGCTTGCCTGACCCACCTCGGTTCACCATCTCCAGTGGCGTCCTCACCCGCGTCGAGCCTCTTGATGCCCAAGGTGAATACAACCCTGCCTACGACGCTGCACCTTACGAGGCCGCATACGTCATCCACAAGCAGGTCATGGAGTCGCAAGTCCCCGTGCCGAACATCGCCGCTCCTGGATTCAAGTTCGACCCTGCCAACTTCGCTGGCGAGTTTGAGTGGATCAACAACAAGAACGACATCACCAACCCCAAAGGTCACATCGGATTCTTCCTCGCGACCTTCGGCTCCGCTGGTGTTCCGAAGAAGGTGGAGTATGG
>SXGQ01363015.1_pt1 | contig 21031 bp, 12 predicted proteins | sample 3178371 | NCBI WGS metagenome assembly SXGQ01 (sample SAMN11356859, study PRJNA531348) | freshwater metagenome | isolation source: freshwater sample F1-20 | place: China: Fuxian Lake, Yuxi | collected 2017-12-25 | reverse complement strand
GTGGGTGACCGGCGGTGGGGGACCGACCGCGACACCGGAGGAGCAGGCGGCCCGGGTGCGGGTGGAGGCAGACCGCATCCGTCCGCTCGCGGTCGAGGCCGCACGGATCGGCTGCCGGGTGGGGCTCTACAACCATGGCGGCTGGTTCGGCGAACCGGAGAACCAACTCGAGATCATCCGCGCCCTCGCCGCCGACGGCATCGACAGCGTCGGCATCGTCTACAACCAGCACCACGGGCATGCCCATGTCGGGCGCTGGCGCGCGTTGTTGGCGGCGATGCTGCCCCACCTCGACTGCCTCAACCTCAACGGCATGTTCACCGACGGCGAGGCCCGGGGGCTGAAGATCGCCCCGATCGGACAGGGCGATCTCGATCTCGACCTGCTCCGTGCCGTCGCGGAGAGCGGGTACCACGGTCCGATCGGCATCCTCAACCACACCCAGGAGGATGCCGAGGACCGGCTGCGCGACAACCTCGACGGGCTGGCCTGGGTGGCGGCCCGGCTCGATGGCAACGCCGACTTCGAGCGGCCGGTGCCGAAGACCTGGACGCGCCCGCCGGCGGCGGATGCGGCGGTGGTGAGTCCTGCGGCGGCGGCACTTGCCGTCGCTGCCCGGGAACACGGCGATGCAGGGCGGGGGGCGGCGGTGTTCGCCCGGGCGACGCTGGCCTGCCTCTCCTGCCACGAGCTCGCCGGGCACGGGGGCCGGATCGGACCCGCGCTGGCGCGGCTCGGCGTGGATCGGACTCCGGAGCAGATCGCCGAGTCGCTCCTCGAACCCCAGCGCGTGGTCGACCCGCGCTACCGGGCGGTGGCGGTGGTGATGGCCGACGGCACCAGCCACCGCGGCAGCATCGAAGCCGAGAGCGATGCCGCACTGGTGATCCGCGATCCACAGACCGGGGCGCGGGTGGAACTGCCCCGCGACGCCATCGAGTCGCGGGCCGACATCGGCAGCCTGATGCCGGCCGAGGTGCTGGCCCAGGTGTCGCTGGCCGAACGGGCCGATCTGGTCCGGTTCCTCGCCGATCTGGGGCGCCACGAGGCGCTGGCGCTGGCCGACATCGAGGCGGTGCTGGTGGCGGCCCATCCATCGGCCCCGGCTCCCTTCACCGTCGGCCGCGAGCCGCTCGACCCAGCCGCCTTCCCCGGCTGGGCGCTCCCGGTCAACCGCGACCGGGTCTACGACTACTACGCCAAGCAGGGGCGCCACTTCCGCAGCCTCTGCCCGCGCCCGCCGCTGCTCCCCGCCTATGCCGGGCTGGATGGCGGCATCCAGGGGCATTGGGGCAATCAAACCGAGGACACCTGGAAGAGCAACCGCTGGAACGAGGTGGTGCCCGGGTCTCTCCAGGCGGGGGTCCTCCATGCCTTCGGCACGACGATCCCGCGGGCTGTGTGCGTGCGCCTCGCCGACGGGATCGCCGCCTGTTTCGATCCCGACACGCTCACCTGGCCGGTGGCCTGGTCCGGTGGCTTCCTCACGTTTTCCGACCACCGCCATGGGTTCCTCGCCGGCCTCGCGCCGGCCGGCCCGCGGCTCGGACTGCCGGCGCTGGCGCGCCCGGGGGGTGAGACGCGCTACGAGGGGTTCTGCCGCCAGGGTGACCGGGTGGGATTCGTCTATTCGGTGGACGGGGTCCGCTGGCTCGACGTGCTCACGGTCGGCGACCGGGCCCCGGATGCCGCCCCCACGATCACGCGCGTCGCCGGACCGGTCGCTGGGCACCCGCTGGCGGGGATGCTCGCCGGCGGCGTGCCGCAGTGGCCGCAGACGCTCGTCACGCGCGGCACGCTCGGCGCTGGGCATCCCTGGGCGGTCGACACCCTCACACTGCCCGACGACAACCCCTGGAACGCGGTGTTCCATTGCGGCGACATCGACTTCCTCCCCGACGGTGGGGTGCTCGTCTGCACGATGCACGGCGACGTCTGGAGGGTGGATGGCAGCGACGACACGCTCGGGGAGCTGCGCTGGCGACGGATCGCGTCCGGGCTCCATCAGCCGCTGGGGATGGTCGTCGTCGACGGCGTGCCGCACGTCCTCGGCCGCGACCAGATTACGAAACTCGTCGATCGCGACGGCGACGGCGAGACCGATTGGTACGAATGCTTCTCCCGCGCCTACCGCTGTTCCCCCGGCGGGCACGACTACACCTGCGGGCTGGTCCGCGACGCCGCCGGCAGGTTCATCACCGCCTCGAGCGAGGAGGGGCTGATCCGCATCTCGGCCGACGGTGCGGCGATGGAGGTTCTCGCCACGGGCCTGCGCAACCCCGACGGCGTCGGCATCCTCCCCGACGGCATGCTCACCGCCGCGTCGAGCGAGGGGGACTGGGTGCCGGCGACGATGATCGCGGCCGTGCCCGCCGATGCCACCGCGCCGCTCCATTTCGGCTACCAGGGTCCCCACCCGGAGCGCGGGGTCGATCTGCCGCTGCTCTACCTGCCGCGCGGTCTCGACAACTCGGCCGGCGGTCAGGCATCGATCCCCGACGGCGCCCTCGGCCCACTCGGCGGGGGACTGTTCCACACGTCTTTCGGCGCCGGGACGGCGCTGGCCATCCTCCGCGACAAGGTGGGCGACACCTGGCAGGGGGGCGCGGTCCCGCTGCCGGTGGAGTTTCGCTCCGGTGCCCACCGCGCACGGTTCAATCCGCGCGATGGCGCGGTCTACGTGTGCGGGATGGCCGGGTGGGGCACCTACACCCCCGACCTCGGCTGCCTGCAGCGCGTGCGGTTCACGGGCCGTGCCGACGGGGCGCCGGTGCAGATGCCGGTGGGGTTCCACCTCCACGACAACGGCATCCTCGTGCGGTTCGCAGAACCGATCGACCCCGCCGTCGCCGCCGATCCGGCGCGCCACTTCGCGCAGGGGTGGAACTACCGTTATGGCGGTGGCTACGGCTCCGCCGAGTATTCCCCGCGCCACGACGGCCTCGTCGGCCACGACCATCTGCCGATCCGCGTCGCGCTGCCCACCGCCGATGGCCGGGGCCTGTTCCTCGCGATCCCGGAGATCCGGCCGTGCAGCCAGATCCATCTCACGGTGGAGACGGCGCCCGGGGAACTGCACGACCTGGTCCTCACCGCCCACCGGCTCGACGCGTCGTACGAGGCGGCCGGGGTGCCGGTGCGGACGGCGGCGATCCCCCCCCATCCGCTGGCGGTCGACCTGGCCCGTGTCCTGCGGCGCGACCGGAATCCCTTCGAGAAGGCGATCGCCGGAGCCCGGGAGATCGAGATCACCGTCGGGCCGAACCTCGCCTACAGCCCGCGCTCGCTGCGGGCGCGGGCGGGGGAGGTGCTGGCGGTGACGCTCGTGAATCCCGACAGCGTGCCCCACAACTGGGCTCTCGTGCGGCCCGGCAGCCTGGGGCGGGTCGGACCGGCGATCGATGCCCTCGTCACCGACCCCGAGGCGGTGGCGCGGCAGTATGTGCCGCGCTCCGACGACGTGCTGGCCTACACCGACATCGTCCCTCCCCACGACCGCCATCGGATCGTCTTCCGGGCACCGCGGGAACCGGGCCACTACCCGTTCGTGTGCACCTTTCCGGGCCACTGGCGGGCGATGAACGGAGCGTTGGAGGTGGTGGCGGGGGGGGACTGAGATCCCCCTCTCGTTTCCCCTCTCCCCGGCCGAATCCACCTGTATACACTTGCTTCAAACAATCGTTTCAAGCAGGTGTCGGGATGCCGATGGGAGCCACGCGGAAAGACCCGGGAACGGACGGTGCCGCCGCCGTCATCGGATCGCCCGCCGCCTCGGAGGATCCCAAGGAGCGGATCCTCTCCGCGGCTGGCCGCGAGTTCGCCGACCGGGGGTATGAGGCGGCCACGATCCGCGACATCTGCACCGCTGCCGACGTGAACGTGGCGGCCGTCAATTACTACTTCGGCGACAAGCGGCGGCTCTACGTCGAGAGCGTCAAGCACGCCCATCGGCAGCGCTCGGAGCAGATGCCCCTGCCGGCCTGGCCACCCGGCACGGCGGCGGAGAGCAAACTCCACGACTTCGTCGCCAACATGCTCGCGCGGATGCTCGGCTTCACCGAGCCTCCCTGGGAGGTCCGGCTCCTGCTCCGCGAGATCCTCCACCCGACCGAGGCCTGCCGCGAGTTGGTGGAGGACTACATCCGGCCCCACTTCGGTCAACTCGTCGCCATCCTCGACGAACTGGCGCGGGGGCGGATACCGGCGCCGGAGCTGCGCCGGGTGGCCCTGGGGATCATCGGTCACTGCTTCCTCTACCGCGCGGCCGGCGGGGTGGTCGAGATGCTCGTCCCCGCCGAGGAATTGGCCCGGCTCCATGCCCTGCCGGGCCTCGCCGACCATGTCACCCGGCAGGCGCTGGCGGCGCTCGGTGCGGCGCCCGCGCTGGTGCCTGCCGACACTACGACGAATCATTCCTCCCTCGAGGTCCAGCAGCATGAGTGAGTCGCATCCAGCCGGCCGGCCGGCCGCCGTCGCCACGGCCGCCCCGCCGCGCGACGGAGTCGTCAGGCAGATCGTCGGTTGGGTTCTCCCGGCGACGATTCTCGGAGCCGCGATCGGCGGCTATCTCGTGCTCGGCGGCCCCAAGGCTCCGCCGCGGAAGGAAAAGGATCCCCCCAAGCCGGTTGCGGTGCGGACGAGCCCCGTGGAGCCTGTGGCAACGGGCATCGACCTCGAGGTGGACGGCGTCGTCGTGCCGCTCCGCGAGGTCACGCTCGCGGCCGAGGTGCCGGGGCGGGTGCTCCGCAAGATGGACGCCTGCAACGAGGGACGGGTCGTGGCCGCCGGCGACGTCCTCTTCGAACTCGACCGTCGCGACTACGAACTCGACGTCTCACGTCTCGAAAAGGAACTGTCGCAGGCAGGGCTCTCCATCGAGGAGGTCGACGAGGAACTGGCGCAGAATGCGCTGTCGGTGGACCTCGCCCGCCGGCAGGTCGACCTCGCCCGGCGCGAGGTGACGAGGCTCGAGGCGCTCAAAGCAGGACGGATCGTCACCGAATCGGAGGCCGACCGGGCGGTGCGCGACGAGCTCACCGCCGCCAACGGGCTGACCACCCTCGAAGGGCAGCGACGGGTGCTCGCCAAACGCCGCAATCGGCTCCTGGAAGCGCAGTCGTTGGCAGCCACGATGCTCGAGAAGGCCAAGCTCGACCTGTCACGGACGACGATCACGTCGCCCGTGCACGGCATCATCGTCGAGGACAAGGTCGAACAGGACTCGTTCGTCGCCAAGGGGACGCCGCTCGTGACGATCGAGGACACCTCGGTGACGGAGGTGAAAACCAGCCTGCGGATGGACGAGGTCGCCCGTGTCTGGGGCGGAAAGGACGACACCGGCGGCGTGCATGGGTTCCCCGAGGTACCCGCCAAGGTCGTGTTCGTCCTCGGCGACCGGCGCTACGAGTGGGATGGCGTGCTCTCCCGGCAAGGGGGGCGTGGCCTCGACGAGAAGACCCGCACGCTGCCCTGCCGCGTGCGGGTGCCGGAGCCGACGAAGCTCCGGGCTGTCGACCGGTACGGGGCCGTGCTGCCCGCGCTCCCCCCGGAGGCACCGCGGTCGCTGCTGCGGGGCATGTTCGTCGAGATCTGGCTCCATGTCGACGTCGCCCAGCCGCTGGTCTCGGTCCCCCAGGAGGCGGTGCGTCCGACGGGCGAGCTGTTCGTCATGCGGGAAGGAAAGCTCGCGATCCTCAAACCGAAGCCGTTCCACGTGTCCGGCGGGCGTGTCGCGTTCGACGAACGGGACAGCGGCCTCGCGTCGGACGACCGGGTGGTCGTGAGCCAGTTGTCGAATCCCCGCGACGGGATGGAGATCACGGAGGCCGTGAAATGAAGACGATCATCGCCTGGACGGTGCGCAACACCCCCGCCATGAACGTGCTCGTGGTCGCGGTGATGGTGGTCGGGTTGATCAGCTTCTCGTCGATGCGCCGCGAGGTGTTCCCCGAGTTCGACCTCGAGATGGCGCTCGTCACCGTGCCGTACCCCGGAGCGACCCCGGAGGAGGTCGAGGAGGGGATCTGCCAGAAAGTTGAGGAGGCGTGCCGCAGCGTCGTCGGCATCAAGAAGATCACCAGCGTCGCCCGCGAGGGGAGCGGCTTCTGCGTCTTCGAGATGAATGACGACGTCGACGACCCCCAGCGTGTGGTCAGCGAGATCCGCTCCGAGGTCGAGCGCATCCCGAGTTTTCCGGAGCTGGCGGAGGATGCGAAGGTCGAGCAGGTCACCCTGCGGACACCGGCGATCAAGGTGGGGGTGCTCGCGCCCCCCGGCACCGACGGGGGCGAGCGCTCGGAACTCGAGCTCCGCGAAGTCGCGGAGAGGGTACGAGACGATCTTCTCGCATTGCCCACGGTGTCGGCGGTGAATATTGCCGGCGGCAAGGCCTACGAGATCTCCATCGAGATCTCCGAGGCCACCCTCCGCAAGTACGGGCTCACGCTCAAGGCGGTCGCCGACATCGTTCGGCGTGAGAACCTCGAACTTCCCGGCGGAACGATCCGCAGCGAGGGGGGCGAGGTTCTGCTGCGCGGCAAGAACAAGAAATACATCGGTGCCGACATCGCGAAGATCCCACTCGTCACGCTCCCCGACGGGCTCGTGCTCACGGTCGGTGATTTGGGAACCGTCCGCGATGGTTTCACGGATGTCGCCGGGAAGAGCCGGATCAACGGCCGGCAGGGGCTGGCGGTGTCGGTCGACCGCAGCTCGGGCGAGGATCTGTTGGCGATGGTCGCGGCGGTCAAGGATTACGTCGGCACGGCGAAGCTGCCCGACGGCTACGACCTCGTCACCTGGGCCGACGCCTCTGTCGACGTCCGTGAGCGACTCGACATGCTGCTGTCGAACGGCACGCAGGGTCTGCTCATCGTGTTCGTGATCCTCGCGCTGTTCTTCGACCTGAGGATCGGGTTCTGGGTCGCCATGGGTGTGCCCGTGTCGATGCTCGGCACCGGCGCGCTCATGTTCGGCGCGGATCAGACCCTCAACATGCTGTCGATGTTCGCCTTCCTGATGGCGGTCGGCATCGACGTGGACGACGCGATCGTCGTCAGTGACAACGTCGAGCGCCACCGGAAGATGGGCAAGGGACCGATCCAGGCGGCGATCGAGGGAACGGCGGAGGTGCTGCCATCGGTCGTCTCGGGCGTGATGACGACGGTCATCACTTTTCTGCCGTTGTTGTTCGTCTCCGGCGTCATGGGCAAGTTCATCGCGGTGATGCCCTTCGCGTTCATCGCCACGCTCTTGGTGTCATTGGCGGAGGCGATCTTCATCCTTCCGGGGCACCTTGCCCACGAAGACAGCTTCATGCTGCGGGCGGTCGGTTGGTTGTGCACGCCCATCAAGCCTCTGGCTCCGCTGCTGAAGCGACTTCAGCGTGGCTGCGACGACGGTCTGAAGTGGTTCGTGAAGCATGCCTACGCGCCGGCTCTCGAATGGTCGATCGGCAATCGTTGGGCGGTCCTCTCCGGGGCGGCGGCGATCCTCATCCTCGCCATCGCGTTGATCCGCAGCGGCACCACCCCGTTCAAGCTCTTCCCGAAAGTCGATGCGAAGCGGCTCCAGGCGAAACTGGTCTATCCCGATGGCACGCCTGCGAGCGTCACCGAGGACGGCATCGCGCGGGTGGAAAAAGCGCTCGATGAGGCAGCGCAACGCCTCGCTGCCGGCGGGCGCCCGCTCGTGACGTTCGTCCACGGTTCGGTTGGATCGTTCGAGACGCAGGGGGCACCCGGTGCGGAGCAGAAGTTCTCGGGCAGTCATGTCGGCGCGGTGAGTGTCGAACTCGAGGATGCCATCAACCGGACGGTCGACAGCGAAACGTTCATCAGCGAGTGGCGAAAGGCGACGGGGGAACTACCCGGCGCCGACAGCGTCGTGTTCCAGAGCGAGAACATCGGGCCGGCCGGCAAGGCGATCGAGTTCAAACTCCTCGCCGCTGCCGATGAAGACTCGGTCCGCCAACTCGAGGAGGCGGTCGAACGCACCAAGGAGTGGCTTGCGGAGTATCCCGGGGTGATCGACATCGACGATGACTCGCGCCCGGGGAAGTGGGAATACCAGATGAAGATCCGGCCGCGGGCGGAAACGCTCGGCGTGTCGCTCGCCGAGGTCGCCTCGACGGTGCGCGGATGTTTCTATGGCGAGGAGGTGATGCGCCTGCAACGCGGCCGCCATGAGGTCAAGCTTTTGGTCACCTACCCGCGCGACGAGCGGCGCACGTTCACCGTCCTCGACGACGTCCAGGTGCGCGGCGCCGACGGGGTGGATCGCCCGTTGACCGAGGTCGCCGACATCACCGCGGCCCGCGGCTACTCGGAGATCAATCGACTCGGTCAAAAACGGTCGATTACGATCACGGCCGACGTCGACGCCACCGCGACCGTCACGTCGGGGCAGATCGTCGGCGATCTGCAGCGGCGGTTGCTTCCCGAACTCGAAGCGGAATACCCGGCCGTGCGTGTCAGGTGGGAGGGGGAACAGGAACAGACCAACGAGTCGCTCCGCAGCCTCGGGCTCGGATTCATCATCTCGGTGTTCGCGATGTTCGTGCTGCTGACGATCGAGTTCCGTTCGTACCTGCAGCCGCTCCTGATCCTCACGGCGATTCCCTTCGGGGCGGCGGGGGCCGTTTTCGGACACGCGCTGATGGGGTTGCCGCTCTCGCTGTTCACGATGTTCGGGGTGGTGGCGCTCGCGGGGATCGTCGTTAACGACTCGATCGTGCTCATCGATTTCATCAATGCCCGCGTCCGCGAGGGGCGGCCGCTCCACATCGCGATCCGTGAGGCGGGCTGCGTCCGCTTCCGGCCGGTGTTCCTCACGAGCATCACCACGGTCGGCGGCCTGCTGCCCCTCCTCTTCGACAAGAGCTTCCAGGCGCAGTTCCTCATCCCGATGGCCGCGGCGATGACCTTCGGCGAGATGGTGACGACGGTGCTGATCCTGATCATGATTCCTGTCGCATACTCCTTCATCGGCGGCCAGATGCCCGAGGAGCACGACGAGGAGCCTGTCGAAGGGCAGGGGGTCGAGGAGGGGGACGACGATTGGCTGCCCGATTACCTGCAGCAGCCGGTGGCCAAGTGACAGCCGTGGGTCACTTCCCCAGCAGGAAGTGGCAGATGTCGCCCTCCTGCATGACGTACTCCTTGCCCTCGACGCGGAGCTTGCCGTGGGCGCGGATCTCCTTCTCCGAGCGGTGGGTCTCCAGGTCGGCGAGCGCATAGATCTCGGCGCGCACGAACGTCTTCTCGAAGTCGCTGTGGATCACCCCGGCGGCCTTCGGGGCGCTCGTGCCGACCGGGATCGTCCAGGCCCGCACCTCCTTCTCGCCGGCGGTGAAATAGCTCTGCAGCCCGAGCGTGCGGTAGGCCGCCCGGGCGAGCACACCGAGGGCCGGCTCCGCGAGCCCGGCGCCGGAGAGCATCTCCGCGCGGTCGGCCGGGTCGAGCTCCGCGATCTCGGCCTCGAGCTTGGCGCACACCGGCACCACCTCCGCCCCCGCCTTCGTCGCCACCTCGCGCACCCGGCTGACGAGCGGCCCGGTGCCGGTGAGGTCGGTCTCATCGACGTTGGCCACGTAGAGGATCGGCTTGGCGGAGAGGAGGCCGAACTCCTTGACCGCCGCCCGTTCGGCCTCGTCGAGCACGAGCGTGCGCAGCGGCTGCTCGCCGCCGAGGTGGGCGAGGCACTTCCGCATCACGTCGACCTTGAGGCGCGCTTCCTTGTCGGTGCTCTTCGCCGCGCGCTCCGCCTTCGGGAGGAGGTTCTCGAGGTGCTGGAGGTCGGCGAGGATCAGTTCCAGCTCGATCGTCTCCATGTCGGAAACGGGATCGACCTTTCCCGCCACGTGGATCACGTCGGGATCCTCGAAGCAGCGCACCACCTGGAGGATCGCATCGACCTCGCGGATGTGGGCGAGGAATTTGTTGCCCAGTCCCTGGCCCTCGCTGGCCCCCTTCACGATGCCGGCGATGTCGACCAGCTTGAGGGCGGCGGGGATCAGCTTCTGCGGCGGGATCAGTGCGGCGATCCGGGCGAGCCGCTCGTCGGGCACGCTCACCATCCCCTCGTTGGGCTCGATCGTGCAGAATGGGTAATTGGCGCTCTGTGCCGCCTTCGACATCGTCAGGGCGTTGAACAGGGTGCTCTTGCCGACGTTGGGAAGACCGACGATGCCCGCTTCCATCCGTGCGCGCTCCGGTGCCGTTGATGCGGCCGGTACCACCACCGGCCGAACGGGACATCTTGCCACCTCCGGCCCGCCGCTCCCAGGGTGCCCTGGCGCCCGGCCGCTGCCGGCGGCTTTCTTCCTCCGGCCGGCCGACCGCGTCGCCCGCGATCTGCTCGGCTGCCACCTCGTGGTCCGGGATGCCGGCGGGGGGCTCTCCCGGCACGTCGTCCATGAGACGGAGGCCTATCTGGGGGCCCACGACCTCGCCTGCCACGGCCGCACCGGGCCGACCGCGCGGAATGCGACGATGTTCGGCCCCGGCGGCCGCTGGTACGTCTACCTCTGCTACGGGATGCACTGGATGCTCAACGCCGTGACCGGGCCGGAGGGGGTGCCGGCGGCGGTGCTGATCCGGGGCGCGGGCGTGTGGACCGGCCCCGGCCGGCTGACCCGGGGGCTGGGGATCGACCGCCGGCACGACGCCCGGCCGGTCGCACCGGCGACCGGCCTGTGGCTCGAGCGTGGGGTGGCGGTGCCGCGGCGGTGGGTGGCACGCACCGCGCGGATCGGCGTCGGCTATGCGGGCGACTGGGCGGAGAAGCCGCTCCGCTTCCTCTTCGATCCGGGCCGGCTGCAGACGTCTCGAGCGACGCCTGCCACGGGAGCCGTGCTCCCGGCCGCTCGTGCCTGATCTGCATCAGCCCATAGGGGAAACAGCCTGCCAGACCGCCGATGCGCTATGATGGGGGCAGTTCGAGTCAGGCGGGTCGGCCGGGAAACCGATCCGCGCAACCGAAAAGTGCCGGGGGTGTGCGATGGGTGTCGGCATGGGACGGTGGTCCGCGATCGTCTGTAGTGTGGTGGTGCTCGGGGCCCTGATGCATCCGGAGGGGATGATGATGACGGCGCGTGCGGCCGATGAGGGCACCGTTGGCGCGGGACTGGCCAAGGCGACGTTCGCCGGCGGGTGCTTCTGGTGCACCGAGGCGGTGTACGCCGAGATCAAGGGGGTGAAGGCCGTGGTCAGCGGCTACATCGGGGGCCAGGTCCCCAACCCCACCTACCAGCAGGTCTGCACCGGCCAGACCGGCCACGCCGAGGCGGTGGAGATCACCTACGATCCCGAGCAGGTGCCCTTCGAGAAGCTGCTCGAGATCTTCTTCACCACCCACGACCCGACCACGCTCAATCGCCAGGGGCCCGACGTCGGCACCCAATACCGGTCGGCGATCTTCACGCACGACGACGAGCAGAAGCGGATCGCGACCGAGGTGATCGGCCGCCTCAACCAGGCGCGGGTCTTTCCCGGGCCGATCGTCACCCAGGTCGTTCCCGCGACGGTCTTCTACAAGGCCGAGGACTATCACCAGGACTACTTCGCCAAGAATCCCTTCGACCGCTATTGCCAGGCTCAGGCAGCGCCGAAGGTGGCGAAGACGCGGAAGTTGTTCAAGGACCTGCTCAAGGAGAAGCAGTAGGTGGCCGTGGGCAGCGAGTTGGATTGAAAGGGCCGCCATGGCACACGTGCGGGGCCAGCGCGCGGGGGGGGCAGTGGGCCGGCTGTCGATCCACGTGCTGCCGTGGTGCCTCGCCGGCGCCCTCGGCTGCGGCTCCGCCAACACCCCCACGACAGTCGCCCGTGACGGCGCGCCGGTCGCCGATTCGATCCGCCGGTTCTGTGGCGACTGCCATGCCCTTCCCGATCCGGCGAGTTTTCCCCGGGAGGACTGGCCTCGCGAGGTGCGCCAGGGCTACGTCTTCTACGAGCGGTCCCTCCGCACCGACCTGCCCCGGCCACCGGAAGGGGATGCCGTGCGGTTTTTCCAGGCGTCGGCCCCGCAGGCCCTGGTCATCGATCGGGCCGCCGAACGGGTGGAGACGGCCCCGGCGATCGTCTTCGAGCGGTTGCGGCTCGCGTCCGGGAGTGAGCGGCCCGCCCCCGCGATCGCGCACCTTGTCTGGCACCCCGACGAGCGCGTGCTCTTCACTTCCGACATGCGCTCCGGCGAGGTGACCCGCTGGACGATCGCCGCCGACGGCGGCGACAGGCATGGAGAGATCTCCGGCAACGTCGTCGCGCGGGTCGCTCATGCATGCCGCCTCACCCCGACATCGACCGGCAGCGATCCGCAGGGGTGGCTGCTCGCCGATCTCGGCTCGTTCCACGTCGTCGATCACGACCGCGGACGCGTGCTCCGCATCGCCGCGGAAGGCGCGGTGGAAACCCTCGTCACGGGGCTCTCGCGGGTGGTCGAGGCCCGGCCCTGGCCCCCCACCGGCGGCATGGTCGTCGCCGAGTTCGGCTGGCGCGACACAGGTGCCCTGCGCCTGCTGCCTCCCGAAGGAGGGGAGGGGACGGTCCTCGATGCCCGTCACGGTTCCCTCGGCGTGCGCGTGATCGATCTCGACTCCGACGGCCACGACGACATCGTCTGCGCCTTCGCCCAGGAGCATGAGACGGTGGATGTCTATTGGGGCAGGGAGGGGGGCGTTCCCGAGCATGCCACGATCCACCGCTTTCCCGATCCTTCATGGGGTTCGGGTGGTTTCGATCTGGCCGACATCGATGCCGATGGGCGGATCGACATTCTCCACGTCAACGGCGACATGATGGACAGCGGCCTCGCGAAGCCGTTTCACGGAGTCCGCTGGCTGCGGAACACCGGCGACCGGCGGTTCGAATGCCGGGAAATCGCCCGGATCCCGGCCGCCTCCCAAGCCACCGCCGCCGACCTCGATCGCGATGGCGATCTCGACATCGTGGTCTCGGCACTCCATCCCCGAGCCGGGGCGGCCCCGGGGGGCACCTTTGCCGCCCTCGTCTGGCTGGAACAGGTGGCCGACGGCTCGTTCGCCCCCCACACGATCGCCCTCGACACCTGCGACCATGCCGCGTTTTCGCTCGGGGACGCCGACGGCGATGGGCTGACCGACATCATCGCCGGCGTCTGGCGCGCTGATGATCGGGCGCCCGCCGAGGCACCGGTGAGGGTGTATCTGAATCGCCCGCCTTCAGCCGCGGTAGATCACACCCGGTGATCCCGTGCGGCTGACGCGGCAGGGCGACTGGCTCCGTCGGCACGGTTTCCATGGCTGGCCGGCAGCGGGCCCTCGCGGTTCCCACCTTCCCGGGCGGCGCTGGCGATCGCTTCACGACGCCACGCTTGCACTCACCCCGGCGCGCCCGATATAGTCGACACCGTTGGGGGGGATTTCCGGGAGTCGCGGCGCATGGTCGCCAGGGTGGTGCCTGCCGGGGGTACACCCGCAGGTCAGTGCCCGGGGCCAGCCGTCGTGGGAGGATTTTCCCTGCGGTCTTTGCCGAGGCCGGCATGCTCCGGCATCGATCTCGTCGTGTTCTTCATTTCCTTCATTTCTCTTTCTCTTCCGCCCGCTCGAAAGGCACAGGTGTCCGATGAATCGATCGGCCCGTCGGAGCGTTCGCCATGGCTTCACGCTCGTCGAACTGCTGGTGGTGATTGCCATCATCGGCACGCTGGTCGGGCTGCTCCTGCCGGCGGTGCAGGCCGCGCGTGAAGCGGCTCGGCGCAGCGCCTGCACCAACAACCTCAAGCAATACGGTCTCGCGATCCACAACCACCACGATTCCAAGCAGATGATTCCGCCCGCGGCGGAAGTGCCCGGTGCGGCACCGAGCTGGAGCGACGGTCTCGGTTGGCACGCGCTGATCCTGCCCTACGTCGAGTTCGCCCCGCTCTACTCGCAGATCAACTTCTCGATGGCCGGAGCCCCTGCCGGCGACGTGCGCCTGCAAACGATCGGTGGGAAGGAACTGCGCAACTACCAGTTGCCGTTCGCGCGCTGCCCGAGCGATCCCGGAGTCAAGGACAACGGCGGCTGGGCGATCGGCAGCTACACCGGGAGCCTGGGATCGCAGGCGACGGGTTCGGCTGACGGCAACTGCAACCAGTGGCAGCAGTTCCGCGAGCAACCCCATGGCAACGCCGACCATGGCAACGGCGGCTCGTTCAACGAGGTGTCGGGGGTGTTCTCCCGGGTCGCGTATTCTCCGAAGGGGATCACCTTCGCAAACGTCTCCGATGGCCTGAGCAAGACGATCTTCGTGGGTGAGACGCTGATCGACTGCCATGACCACGGCGAGGGGCTGTGGAGCTGGAACGGCTTCAACAACGCCCATGCCTCGACGGTGGTCCCGATCAACAACATGACCACCTGCTTCAATTCGCAGACCGAGGCCCAGGCCGGCGGTGCCCAGAACCCCACCTGCTGGCCGAAGAGCAACTGGAACTACTCGTGGGGATTCCGCTCGCGGCATCCCGGCGGGTCCAGCTTCCTCTTCGGTGACGGATCGGTGCGATTCATTCCCGAGAGCATCGACCACCAGACCTACCAGTACCTCGGTGGGCGGCGGGATCGGCAGAACGTGAACGACAACTTCTGATTGCTGATTCCGATCCCTGCGGTGGCCGGTCCTGTATCGGAGCAGGCGCCATCGGCCCAGTGCCCCTGTCTTTCGGTCCCCTCCGGCGGCTGCTGTCGCCGGAGGGGATCGGCCCTTTCCCGGAGCATGACGTGAACGGTCTGCGAACGCTGGCGTGGATGGACACGCGACGGATGGTTTCGTGCCTGGTGGTGACGGGGTTGGTGATCGCGGCCGGCTGTGGCCCATCGCGACCGGCGACGACGACGGTCACCGGCACGGTCACCTACTCCGGCAAGCCGGTGGACGGGGCGTCGGTGGCGTTCGTGCCGGAAAAGGGTGCTCCGGTGGTCGGCACCACCGATGCGGGCGGAAAGTTTTCGATTCCCGGCGCGAACCTGGGCCCGTGCAGGGTGACGATCGCCAAGGCGTCGGGCGGGGCGAGCGCGGCGGCGGGCGGCATGCCTGCCAATCCCACGCCCGCCGACATGGCGAAGATGGCGGCGGCGGCGTCTGCCAAGAAGCCCGAGGGGCCGAAGTCAGAGATCCCGGAGAAATACGGACGCGTGATCAGCAGCGGCCTCTCCGTCACCGTCGGCGCCGATGCCACGAAGAACGTGTTCACGTTCGATCTCAAGGACTGACGGCGATTCCCCGATTCCCCTGTGCGCGAGCGATCGCCACGGTGACTTGAGAAGCCGTGCTCATTGAGAAGCCGTGCTCACTGATCGGCCGTGCTCACTGATCGGCCGTGCTCATTGATCAGATCGGGCCGACCCGCGATCATGACTGCCATGCCCTTCCGGACGTGGCCATTCGTCATGTGGTGCCACGGTCCACGCCGGAGGGCGTGGGTGGCCTCGCCATGACGACCGTAGCCCGCCATCTGACCGCCCGGCAGTGGCGGATCGTGATCCTGGTCGCGGCGCTCACGGCGATCGCGGTCCTCGCGGCGTGGGGAGATCGCTGGCGGACCACATGGTGGAAGGCTCGTGTCGAGGCTGCCGAGCGTCGTGGGGATTACGCCGCCGCCCTCGCCGCCCTCGACCGTCTGCCGGGCGGGGCCGGTCGTACCTGGCTCGAGAGGGGCCGGCTCCTCCGCCGCAGCGGCGACCTGCTCGCTGCCGACCGGTGTTTCACGGCGGCTCTCGAGGCGGGGCATGAGCCCACGCTGGTCAACCGCGAGCGGTTGCTGGCGGAAGCGCAGTGTGGCGACATCACCGACGTCGAGGACCAGGTGCTGGCCCTCGTCCGCGCGGGGGGCAGCGATGCCCTCGCCGACGAATGCTATGCGGCGATGGCAGAGGGGTATGTCAACGCCTTCCGCTTCGCGGATGCGGCACGTTGCCTCGAGTTCTGGCAGGCGTGGCGGAAGGACGACCCGCAGCTGCATCTCATCCGCGGTCGGCTGGAGGAACGACTCGGCCATGCGGGACTGGCCTTCGAGGCCTACCGGGAGGGCCTCCGGCTCGCCCCGCAGCGCAACGACCTCCGGCTCGCCGTGGCACGGTTGGAACTCGACGCCGCACGGCTCGACGTGGCGGCGGAGATTCTTCGCGCGGTCCGACGCGCGCGCCCCGACGACGGCAGCGCCGTCCTCGGGCTCGCGCAGTGCCGGCTCCGGCAGGGGGATGTGGCCGGGGGGACCACCCTGATCCACGAGGCGCTGTCGCTCGACCTCCGCCCCGAGGACGCCGCGGTGGCGCTCACGGAGTTGGCGCAATTGGCCCTCGAGGATGGGGAAGCGCAGCGCAGTGTGGCGCTCGCCCGGGGGGCCGTCGCCCTCGATCCGCGCAACGAGCGCTGTCTCCTCGGGCTCGCCGCCGGCCTTGTGCGCGAGGGGGATGCCGCGGGTACGGCAGCGGCCCAATCGCGTGCCCGGGCGCTTGCTGACGGTCGTCGGCGGCTCTCGAGCACCCTGATGACGCTCGGCACCCGACCGGACGATGCCGACCTCCGTGCCGATGCCGGTGAGATCCTCATCGAACAGGGGTTCGGTCCGGCGGGGATGAGGTGGTTGGAGACGGCCGTGCAGGTCGATCCCCGCCATCAGCGGGCCCGGCGCCTGCTTGCCGACGGGTACTCGGGCGTCGGTGACGAGGCCCGTGCCGCCGAACACCGGCGGTGGATCGAGGCCGGACCGGCTCCCGGCGCGGAGGCCGCGCCGTGAATCCCCTCGCTGCCGTGCCTGTCAGCCGCGATCCGCTCGTGCCCCGGCGCGCCGTGGGACTCGTGATCGGGGTGTTCGCGATCGCGCTGGGCATCGCCGGGTGCAGCCGGCCCGCGCCGGTGCCCGAGGCCGCGGTGCCGGTGCCCGTCGCCGGTGTTCCGACCGCGGTGGACCGGTTCGTCGAGCGCGCCGGGGAACTCGGGGTGGTGTTCACCCATCGCAACGGTGGCGAGGCGGACCATTCGACCATCCTCGAATCGCTCGGTGGCGGCGTGGGGTGGTTCGACTTCGACCGCGACGGCTGGATCGATCTGATGGCCACCGGTGGCGGTGGGTTCGCCGCCGGACCGGCGATCACCGGGCATCCGGCCGGCCTGTTCCGCAGCCGTGGGGGGCGAGCCTTCACCGCGGTGGCAGGTCCCGCCGGCCTCACGGCCGCCGATCTCTACAGCCACGGGATCGCGGTCGGCGACTACGACAACGACGGCTTCCAGGACCTCGTCGTCACCGGGTATGGACCGGCGCAGCTGTGGCACAACCGCGGTGACGGCACGTTCGCCCGTCTGCCGGCGCCGTGGGGCGACGACGACCGGTGGACGTCGAGCGCCGGCTGGGGGGATCTCGACGGCGACGGCGCACTCGACCTGTACCTCGCCCGCTACGTGAACTGGTCGTTCGCCAACCACCCGGTCTGCGGCTTCGATCGCCGCCAACGGGAGATCTGCCCGCCGCGGATGTTCACCGGGCTGCCCGACGCGCTCTATCGCTCCGATGGCGCGGGGGGGCTCCACGACGCCTCCGCTGACGCGGGCCTGCGCACCGACGGCAAGGGGTTGGGGGTGTTGCTCGCGGATCTCGATGTCGATGGCGACGTCGACATCTACGTCGCCAACGACACCACCGACAACTTCCTCTACGTCAACGACGGTCACGGGCGCCTCGAGGAACGGGCGCTCCTCGCCGGCGTGGCCTACGACGATCAGGGGCTCCCCAACGGGAGCATGGGGGTCGATTGCTGCGATTTCAACGGCGACGGCCGCCCCGACCTCTGGGTGGCCAACTACGAGCGCGAGTCGTTCGCCCTCTACCGCAACGAGGGGCGCGGGCAGTTCCTCCACGTCAGCCGGCGCCACGGGATCACCGACCTCGGCGGGCTGTTCGTCGGTTTCGGCACGGCGTGCGACGACTTCGATCGTGACGGCCGCACCGACATCGCGGTCGCCAACGGCCACGTCATCAAGTATCCCGATGCCTCCCCGCGCAAGCAGCAGCCCCTGCTGTTGCGCTTCGACGGCGACCGTTTCCGGCGTGCTGCCGCGGCCCCGGGGACCTACTTCGCGGCCGTCCACGAGGGGCGTGGCCTGGCGGTCGGCGACTTCGATGGCGATGGCGATGGGGATCTGGCCATCTCCCATCTGAACGAGCCGTTGGCCGTGCTCGAGAACCGCTTCCCGGCCGGTGGACGGTCGGTGGCCGTCGAGCTCGTCGGCACGGTGAGCAACCGCGACGCCGTCGGCGCACGGGTGACGCTCGAGTCCGGCACCGGCTCGGTGGTCGGTCAGGTGGTCGGGGGAGGCAGCTACCTCTCGCACTCCGATCGCCGGCTGCGCCTCACGTGCCCGGCCGGTGCGGGGCCGCTGCGACTGAAAATCGACTGGCCGGCCGGGGGACGGCAGGAGCTCGCCATCGACGCGACGACGGATCTCGTGCGGGTGGTGGAGCAGCCGACCGATGGCACGCGTGTGGCACGGAACGATCCTCCGGGGAGCGTGCCGCCATGAACCGCACCGTCCCTGGTGGTGGCACGGGCTCCGCCGGTGGCACGCGCCGTCTCGGCCGCGTGGCGCTCCTTGCCGCGCTCATCGCCGGGGTGATCGGCAGCGCCTTGATCCTCGCGCGGCGTGGGCGCCTGCCCCCCACGCGGCTGGTCGCTGCCGGCATCGAGGCGGTCGATCGCGGTGATGCGGCGGCGGCCCGGGAGATCGTCCGTCGGCTGCGGCGCTCGGGAGCCGACGCGGAGGCGACGGCGGTGCAGGCACGGCTCCTCCTCGCCAAGGGGTTCGCCCAGCCGGCCATCGACGCCGTGGCCGGCCTCGGGGGCCGTCCCGATCTCGACGTGCTCCGGCGTCTGGTCGAAGGGGAGGCAGCCTTCCGCAGCGGGCAGTTTTCGGCCGCCCGGGGGATCCTCGGTGGGGTCGTCGAGGCCGATCCCGCGTCAGTCGCCGCACACCGCCTGCTGGCGACGTTGGCCTACGACACCGGCGCGATCCCCGAGGCCCTCGGGCATCTCGACAAGGTCCGCCGCCTCGCGCCGCTGGATCCGCGACCGGTGCGGTTGATGGCGCTGATCCACTCCGACTACGAGCTGTATGCCGAGGCGGTCCCGTTCTACGAGGAGTCGCTCGCGCGTGACCCCGACCAGCCCGACCGCGAGGACCTGCTCACGGAGATGGCCTCCTGCCAGGTGAAGGTGCGGCGCTACGACGACGCCCTGGCGACCCTCGCGCGTGCGGCCGGCGCGCCGGGGCAACGGCTCCTCGAGGCGGAGTGCCGTCTTGCCCTCGGCCAGACCGACCGGGCCCGCGCCGTGGTCGAAGGGGTGCTCGCGGACAGGCCCGACGACGCCACCGCCCTCGTGCTCCGCGGCACGATCCGCCTCGAGGACGGCGACGCCGCCGGTGCGGTCGAAGCGCTCACCGCGGCGGTGCGCCTCCAGCCCCGCGACTACCAGGCACGGATCACCCTGGCGCGGGCCCTGGCGACGGTCGGCCGCGACGAGGATGCCCGTCGTGAGCAGGCGGAGGGGGAGACGATCCGCACGCTGCGCGCCGAGTTCGCGGAACTGCACCAGAAGGCGTGGGATGCCCCGGGCGACGCCGCTGTCCGCCTCCGGCTCGCCGAGTTGGCCGACGCGCTCGGACGCCCCGACCTGGCCCGGGTATGGCGTGAGGCGGCGGCCGCGGTCGGGGGGCGCTGACAGCCCGTGGCCAGAGGCCAGGGATGGACTTTGGCCACGGGCTGCCGGCAGGCTGTGGAGATTCGGCCGGATCGTCAGCTGTCGCCGAACCGGAGGAGCAGTTCCCCCGCCTCGACCGGTGTGCCGGGGGCGACGAGGAGCTCGGCGATCGTCCCGTCACGCTCCGAGTAGACGGTGGTCTCCATCTTCATCGCTTCGAGGGAGAGCAGCTTTTGGCCGCGGGTGATCGCGTCGCCCGGCTGGACCGCCACCGTGACCACCAAGCCCGGCATCGGCGCCCCCACCTCGCGCACGTCCCCGGCCACTGCCTTGGGACGCCGCTGCACCTTCGCCTCGAGGCTCCGGTCGGCCACCGACACGCTCCGCGGCTGGCCATTGAGCTCGAAGAACACCGTCCGCGTGCCGTCGGCATGCGGTTCGCCGACGGTCAGCAGACGGATGACGAGCGTCTTTCCCGGCTCGATGTCGACCGTCAACTCCTCCCCCGGCTTCGGTCCCTCGAGGAAGGCGGGGGTGGGGAGCACGCTGACGTCGCCGTAGCGGGTGACGTGTCGCGCGTAGTCCTCGAAGACCCGCGGATAGAGCAGCCAGGAGAGCACGTCGCGTGGCGAGGCCTCGTGGCCGAGGATCTCGGTGGCGCGCCGGCCCGCCGCCGCGAAGTCGGCCGGCGGCAGCGATTCCCCGGGGCGCCCCGTCACGAGATCGCCGGGGCGCACCACGCGGCGGACGACATCGGCGGGGAACCCACCGGGCGGCTGGCCCATCCGTCCGGAGAGGAGATCGAGCACCGACTCCGGAAACGCCAGCTCGCGGCCCGGAGCGAGCAGATCGGAGGCTTGGAGCCCGTTGGTGACGAGCATCAGGGCGAGATCGCCGACGGCCTTGCTCGTGGGGGTCACCTTGACGATGTCACCGAGCAGTTGATTGACGTCGGCATAGGCCCGGCAGACGTCATCCCAGCGGTCGGCGAGACCGAGCGCGCGGGCCTGCTCGAGGAGATTGGTGAACTGGCCGCCGGGCATCTCGTGGAGGTAGAGGTCGGCATCGGGGGCCTTCATGCCGCATTCGAACGGCGTGTAGTGCTCGCGGATCGCCCCCCAGCTCCGCGCCAGCCGCCGTAGCGGTTCCGGATCGAGTCCGGTGTCGCGCGGCGTGTGCCGGACCGCCTCGACGAGGGCGTTGAGGCTCGGCTGGCTCGTCAGCCCGGCCAAGGGCGCGAAGGCGGCATCGACGACGCTCGCGCCGGCGTGGGCCGCCTCGAGGAGCGTGGCGAGGGCACCGCCGGAGGTGTCGTGGGTG
>SXGQ01313201.1_pt1 | contig 21032 bp, 21 predicted proteins | sample 3178371 | NCBI WGS metagenome assembly SXGQ01 (sample SAMN11356859, study PRJNA531348) | freshwater metagenome | isolation source: freshwater sample F1-20 | place: China: Fuxian Lake, Yuxi | collected 2017-12-25 | reverse complement strand
GTTAAATCCGATTTAGCGGCAATCAAATCAAACCCTAAACTCGTGAGGTCCTTCTTCCATGCTCCAAGTGTAGCCTATGCTAAGGACTAGTCAGTAAACGCGAGACCTCCAGGTGTACTGTAATCGATCTCAAAGTGTTTCCCTTGAGTTCTCCCAAATAGGCGAAAGGCCAGTCTCAGATTATCCTTAAGGCGGATCCGTGCTGGCCTCGTCCTAACCTCTCCCTTATCTGTGATGAAAGGCTCCACATCCCGCAAAGCCAGAATCTCTGATTCAGAGAAGAAGTCTGGTTGGTCGATCGTCAAAAGTAGGGCTGATGACTTAAGGTGACTGATGTATGCCTCAATCATTGAGAATATTGTCCGATAAAGGCAACGTCTTGAAAAATCGGTTGGCTCTACATCGCCACCAAATGTCTTATTATACGATGCCAATTCTTCGCCAATAAGATCATGGAGAGATTGGAGGCGAGCTACCTCGTTATGGAAGGCGCTGATCATGATTTCTTCGGCTAAAATCGAAGTGCTCTCACACCTACCCGGTGGCGAGGCTTCGACTGTGGGTTAAAGATTGAATTGTCATGATGGATTGAACTCGCGGCGGGCCAGGTGTTGAGAGCGACGCCTTGTTACCCTTTAGGTGACCCTCCGGTAGGTGCGACCAATCAGCAAGTTCTTCACCTGGGTCTCGTTGAGAGCTCCGATCTTGTTTGTGATTTCAAGGATTGACTCTCCCATCGAGTACCGATGGCGCGCCTCTCTGATCTGCTCTAAGCTTAAGGTATTGTTGCGGGCGTTGATGACCCTCCAGTAAAACACATCGTCAGTCCATAAATCTGACAGGTATTGATGGGAATTCGGGTCTCGCTCGCAGAACTCCGCCACTGCTCGTTCCCTATCATCAAGGCTCAGGTCTTGACGGTCGATTACGCGGAGTCTGTGGAGGTAGGCCAAGCCCTTCTTCCCACCTGGGATCATATTCAGCCCTTTAGGATGAAGAGTGTATTCATCTACGAACCACTCCTCCCACTGCATTGCCTCCTCTTCGGGCAGATTCAGGTCAAGCAGCTCCGAACCATAGCTGACCTGGTCAAGCCCTAGGCTGCCTCTCCACCTCTCGTGAAACAGCTTTCGGCTACCGCCACGGACCTCCCCGAGGTGTTCGCTCAAGCGCTGAAGCCAATTCCTGCGAGTGATCCCGGCATAGGATAGCTCTCCGTCTGATATGCCTATTGTGTGCAAGTAGCACATGTAACCCTCCCGAGCATCGCCCCAATGCTTCAGCAGAACCTGGAGAGGAACCTTGTAGCCCCATCTGGTGCCATCAGTATAGGTCGTCCAAAATTGGACGACTACCCTCTGATCCGACTCCGGTCTTCGGAGATCGGGGTGCTTGTAATAGGGCTTCACCTGAAACTCCAAGCGATCCTTTCTCTCGTCGTATTCTAGCCCAATGTCAGCGTCATACTTCAACAGTCTCTTACTGAGTCCGCCCCTCTGGCTCTGGCTCATCCTCATCAGGCGGGTAATTAGACCCTTCTCTTCGTGGCTTGAATCGACTCTCCGAAGAAATCGGTCGAACTCCCCAAGTCTCCTTGAGATGATCTCGTCGGGCGGGAGGATACTCCGACAGTTCTTCAGACTCAGGAACTCGAGGTTCATTTCATTCGGCTAACGTAAAGCGCACGTGCACGGACTCATAATCATATATGACTATACAAACCAAACCAACGCTAACGGAGGGCAAAGACTACGACAAACTGGAGGCTGAGTCCGCGTTACGTGACGCGGCTTGTTGTGCTCTTCTTGTTTTCGAGGAAGTGAGGTCATGCGATCAATTCTGGGTTATCCTTGAGGTAATAGTAAATCCAATCTTCCAAGACATGAGGAGGAAGGAATTGGTTGCCAGTGCCGCTGGTAGCTCCCACGTAATTGAAGGGTTGAGAAATCCACTTCCGCGAGCTAAACAGGACGACGGTCATATCACGAGGGTCCAAGCCCAAGGATTTAGTTTCAGCCTCCAAGTATCGGCGCATCAACTCGCGCTCTGGTGGAGTCAAACGCTTGAGGACTTCGAACTTGGAGTTCTTCGCGTTCCTGTCTCGTATGTAATCCCGCCCGAAAAACACGAGATCGCTCAAAAGCATGGAAGCGGACAAAATAAAAATGACCTTCACGGCAGCACCGAAGTAAGAATTACTTTTGTCCGCCGCGTCCCCAACGATCACAAGCTTTGGGAGAAGCCAGAGAAAGCCAGACGCAAGGAAAAGGCCAAGCCATACCTTCGTCGTCTGCTGGATAAATTTACCGAGTTCAGAGAGCCAGTTCATTTCGGTGTTTCATTTCTGCACAACAGTAGCCTTGGCATACCCTCCCCGTTTGATATCCAGCAAGAGCCTGCAGGGAGCATTTCTTCCAATTCATTGAAGCACAAGGATCTTTTTACGACACGTGCGTAGATCAGCGCTGGAACGCCTGAGAGATCCGGCCCGGCGGGAAGGTGGGGATATTAGCATGGGGCTACCGCCCACCGCAAAAAACATCATGCCCCCCCGTTTCCAGGCGAGGCATTTTTGGGGCTCCCGGCAGGGGCTGTGCGATGGCGGGGCTTCGTTTGCCTTCCGCTTGCCGGGGGGCGGGGCATCACGCGGCAGGGCCGATGGTGATGACTTGTTCCGGGCTCATCTCGCTGGGTTCCCGGCTGTTTCCGACGTCCGTCCTCACCCGCACGATCTGCCCTTCCGTGAACGGGCCGATATCGATCTCACAGCCATCCTATCAGCTCATGCAGACATGCAGTCGGCCCGCGGAGGCGAGTGGATTTTCAGTGCAAACCCCTTGATTCCAATGGATTGATTCAAAATCCGGTCAACCCACCCCCATTTCCACCGGCAGAAACCACATCCGCCCCAACTTCCTGCCACCGACTGAACCTTGAGAGGAGATTGGAACTGCAAATGAAGGTAATCACATTCACCCGAAAAAAGAGTCCGCGCCGTGGTTCGAGGAGTTGGTGATCAGAAAATGATTCGTGTCCATTGGCGTTCATTCGCGGTTTGCCTCCCCTTTTATCTCACCGGAAACAACCCACTCACTGCCCACATCTCCCAACCCCATCAATCACTTAGCTGGACTTTCGCCAGATGATCCCGAGGGATTTGATTTGCCAAGTTTTTTCCCGGGATGATATCCAGCTTCGATTTCCGGGAAGATATCGGTTTTTTCCTTACTCGTGCTTTTTATCACACCCGCAGCCGTGGCCGCAGTGGCCGGATTTTTTGGGGCGGGCGAAGCGGATGAGGAAGATGAGCAGGGTGAGGGTGACGATGGCGATGGCGGTGTAGGTTTGCCAGGACATGATGGGAGATGGTTAGATAATCAGAAGCCGAGGAGGCGGCCGGTTTGATAGACGGCTAGGGAGGCGAAGTAGGCGAAGCCGGACATGAAGAGAAATTGGCCGATGGCCCATTTCCACGAGCCGGCTTCGCGGGCGACGACGGCGGACGTCGGCAGGCACTGGAGGGCGTAGATGTAGAAGACGAGCAGGGAGATGAGGGAAAGGGGCGTAAAGAGCGGTGTGCCATCGGGGCGTTTGGCGGCGGCCACGCGATCGCGGATAAGGCTGCGGGTTTTGACATCGTCGTCGGTTTCCTCAACGCGGAAGAGGATGGCCATGGAGGAATTGAAGACCTCGCGGGCGGCGAAGGAGGTGAGGATGGCGGTGCCGGTGCGTCCATCGAAGCCGAGGGGCTGGACGACAGGTTCGATGACCGCACCGATGCGGCCGATGGCGCTATGGGCGAGGGCTTCGGAGGGATCGTCGCCGTCGTGTTTGGGATAGGTGCTGAGGGCCCAGAGGAGGATGCTGAGGCCGAGGATGAGGGTGCCGGCGTTTTTGACGAAGGACCAGGATCGGTCGGTGACGTGACGGAGGATGTAGGACCACTGGGGCGGGCGATAGGGCGGCATTTCCAGCATGAAGTGGGAGCCGGCATCGGGTCCGAGACGTTTGCGAAGCACCTTGGCGACGAGGAAGGCGGTGAGGGTGCCGAGGGCGTAGATGGCGAAGAGGACGAGAGCTTGTTTCCATGAGCCTTCCTGTTCGTGGAGGAGCATGGGCACGATGAGGAAATAGACGGGAAGGCGCGCGGAACAGCTCATCCACGGGGCGATGAAAATGGTGACGAGTCGTTCTTTGGCGGAGCCGATGGTGCGGGTGGCCATGACGCCGGGGATGGCGCAGGCGTAGGAGCTGAAAAGCGGCAGGAAGGCTTTGCCGGAAAGGCCGGCGCGGGCCATGACGCCATCCATAAGAAAGGCGGCGCGGGCCATGTAGCCGGAGCTTTCAAGGAGGCCTATGAAGAGGAACAGGAGGATGATCTGGGGAAGGAAAATGATGACACCGCCAACACCGGCGATGACGCCATCGACGATGAGGGAGCGGAGGTCGCCCTCGGCCATGGAATTTTCGACCCATCCGGCGAGCAGTCCTTGAAGGGACTCGATCCAACCCATGGGGACGGAAGCGAAGGAAAAGATTGCCCAGAAGACGACAAACATGACGCCGAGGAAGATGATCCAGCCGTAAATGGGGTGCAGCAGAAGCGCGTCGAGGCGATCGGAGGTGGTCTGCTGGTGGACATCGGGCCGCCGGGCGGCGAGGGCGCAGAGGTCGCGGATGAAGGCTTGGCGGCTGGCGTCGGGATCGGCGTCGGGGGTTTTCCAGACGGGCTCGGCGGCGTTGGGAAACGGGTGGCGCAGGGCTTGTTTGAGCTGGACGATGCCTTTTCCCGCGTTGGCCTGGATGGGGACGACGGGGATGCCGAGTTCTTCGGAGAGTTTCTGGGGATCGAGGCGGAGGCCGGATTTCTCGGCGGCATCGACCATATTCAGGGCGAGGACGCAGGGAAATCCGCGTTCGATGACCTGGAGGACAAGCGAGAGGTGGCGTTCGAGGTTCGAGGCATCTGCGACGCAGACGACGAGGTCGGGCTTGGCATGGCCGGGGATGCGGCCTTCAAGGGCGTCGATGGTGACTTGTTCGTCGGGGGAGCTGGCGCGGAGGGAGTAACAACCGGGGAGGTCGAGGACGCGGAGTTTTTTCCCGTGAGGGGTAAAGGTTTCGCCTGCGGTGAGGGAAACGGTGACGCCGGAGTAGTTTCCGACCTGCTGGTTGGAGCCGGTGAGGGCGTTGAAAAGGGTGGTTTTCCCGGCGTTCGGGTTCCCGACGAGGGCAATGGTGCTTGGCGCTTCGTGAGGCATGATGCGGCGGTGTGGCGTCCTCAACCGACGGCGGAGACCAGCACTTGTTCGGCAAGTTCACGGCTGATCGCGAGGCGGGTGCCGCAGACGGAACAGAGGAGGTTGCGACCGCCGGCAAGCTTTCGCACACGCATTTGCTCGCAGAATCCGAGGTCGCGCAGGCGTTCGCAGCCGGGACCACTGAGCATGCTGATGGTGACATCGCATCCGACGGCGACCTGATTCAAGGTCATCGTGCTGTCGATCTCAAGATCCGCTGCCAGTAAGCTCCGCATCGCAGGTGATGATCGACTATTGAGACTCGGTTGCAACAAGAAATCGTAGGGATTTTACAGAGGACTGCCGGGTGCGGAATCAGACGCCGGGTTTCAACCAGTAAAGAATGGCCATGCGGACCGCGATGCCGTTTTCAACCTGGTCGTTGATGAGGGAGCGCTCGTAGTCCATGACGGCGTCGCAAAGCTCGACGCCTCGGTTCACTGGGCCGGGGTGCATGAGATAGAGGCCGCGGTCGCTGATGTCGGCGAGGCGGGCGTCGGTGATGCCGTAGAGCTTGTGGTATTCGCGCAGGCTTGGGAAATACTGGACGTCCTGGCGCTCCATCTGAACGCGCAGGAGATAGACGACATCGGGCGACCACGCCATGGCTTCCTTGTAGTCGGTGAAGCGCCGGATGTTCTCGGGGCCGGTTTTCGGAACGAGCGATCCCGGGCCGAGGTAGGCGACCTCAACGCCGAGCTTTTTCAGAATGGTGCTGGTGGAGCGGGCAACACGGGAGTGGAGGATATCGCCAACGATGAGGACTTTTTTCCCACTGGGGTCGGGGAATTTTTCCTTGATGGTAAACGCATCTAACAGCGCCTGCGTGGGATGAGCATGGGCACCGTCGCCGGCATTGATCACCGACGCGCGGGTGAGTCGGGCGATGGTCCCCGGCAAACCGGATGCCTTGTGGCGGACGATGACATAGTCAGTACGCATCGCCTGGAGGGTTTCGATGGTTTCTCTAACGGACTCGCCTTTGGTGATGGAGGAGTGGGCGACATCAAAATTCGTGACATCGGCGGAGAGACGTTTCGCAGCGACCTCGAACGAGGAGTGGGTGCGTGTGCTGGGTTCGTAGAAAAGCATCAGCACGGACTTGCCCTTGAGCGCCGGAACCTTCTTCACCGAGCGGGTGAAAAGCTCCTTGAACGGCGCGGCTTGGTCGAGCAGCAGGTCGATTTCCTCGCGGTCGAGCGAGACGATGTCGAGAAGGTCTTTACGGGGCATCCGGGTCTTCGGCTGGGGTTTCTTCTTCGTCGGGAGGAGGGGTGGCGTCAGGCGCTGGCGCTTCGCCATCGGCAGGCGGCGGCGTCGGAAATGGAGGCTCGGGCGGTAGTTCGGGCGTGGTGGGCTCGATGTCCGGGAACTCGTCGGGCACCAGTTTGGTGCGTTCCTTCAATTCAAGAATCAGCGCCTTCTCTTCATCCGTTAGAGAGGAATAACCGTCGTCCACGGATAGCGATTCGATGATCCTATTTGAATCTTCAACCACCGGCTCATCCTCAACTTCGCTCGGAAAATGATGGATCGCACCAAACACCACAGTCAACATCGCGATCAGGAAAATGAAGCCTGCATGATGGCGGGAAATGGGCTTTCTCAAGGCAATCCACGCGGCAACCAACAATGCCACTCCCACGCAAACGCCTCCGGGCACCGGACTGAACAACCTCCAGGCACAAACAGCACCAGCGAGAGCGACGAGATAACCAGCGCCGATCAAAAACGGCGACGCGGCCAAACTCAGGATATGCTGGGCCGGCGATTGGGCGGCTAACAGATCGCGCCTCCGCATTTCCATGATCTCATCCTCACTATGGCGCCGCATCGGGATCTTCGCATCGGCAGGCGTTGCGGACCGATCCCTAGGCATCACCGGACCCTGCTCGGATTTCCTGAGCGAACGCACCGTCTTCACCCGGCGTGGCTCTTGCGCAAAAGGCTCAAGCACCTGCCCGGAAACATCAAGAATCGGAACAGGTGCCAACTGCGCCGCTTCTCCTTCCAAAATCTCCGTAGGCTGTTCCTGGATCGCCACATCGGGTTCCATCGGCGGAGCAAAAACCTCGGGCGTGGCAGCCGGCAACTCCAACTCAATGGAAGGCGCTGGAACCTCAACCGGCGGAACCTCAACAGGAACCTCAACCGGCGACGGCGGAATCCCCAGACTCTCGCGAAGCTTCGCGATTTCCTCGGCGGTCTTCTTTCGCTGTGGCAGCGGATTCATCAGGGTTCCTTGGCGACGACGCGAACTTGATCAATCCCATCGGTTCCTTCCAGCGAAACCAGCACATGATCAAGGCGGGATGTTTCCAGCGTGATTCCAACATAGTCCGGCTGAATCGGCACTTCCCGGTGCCCGCGATCGATCAAAACCGCAAGCTCAACCCTGCCCGGACGCCCGTAATCGGAAAGCGCATCCAGCGCGGCACGGATCGTCCGCCCGGTGAACAACACATCATCCACTAAAATGATATGCGCTCCTTCCACCGCGAAAGGGATATCGCTTTCCTGCAACTTCGGGTTCTCATGGAGATGCTCGAAATCATCCCGATAAAGAGAAATGTCGAGAATGCCGAACTCCAACTCGCGATCATCCTCCGCGAGCAAATTCAGCACGCGCTCCGCAACCTCGTCGCCACGACTGCGGATTCCGACAAGCGCGATTGGCCGGCCATCAGTCCTCGCTCGGATCGCCTCGGCTAAACGTTGGACGCCTTCCGCGATCTCTTCGGCATTGAGGGTGTGTTCCATGATTTATGTTAGATCAGTCGAAATTCAGAATGCCAATGTCCCGGCGGCGTTGCGCTCCATCGAATTGAATCAGATCGGCCGCCGCATGCGCTTTCTCCACCGCCTCCATCCTTGTGGCGCCACCTGCCACCACCGCCAACACACGCCCTCCATGCGTTTCCCACCCACCTTGGCCATCGCGCCGCGTGCCAGCATGATAAACCCGGAAATCTCCCGACTTCTCCAATCCATCAATCCCATCCCCCGATCTCGACGATTCCGGATACCCAGCCGATGCCAAGATCACACAAACGCTCCACCCATCATCAAAACTCAACAGATACTCCCGCAACTCACCCATCGCCCCTGCCAGACAGAACCCCGCCAAATCCCCATGCACCAGCGGCATCACCGCCTGGCACTCCGGATCCCCAAACCGGCAGTTATACTCGATCACCTTCGGCCCCTCAGGCGTCAACATCAACCCGAAATACAGGAAACCTCGATACGGCAACCCCTCACGACCCAACCCGCACACCGTCGGCACCACAATCTCGTGCTCGATCACATCTAACAAATCTGCATCCACCAAACCCCGGCTCGCCACTGCACCCATCCCACCCGTGTTAGGCCCGACATCGCCATCCCCAATCCGCTTGTAATCTCTCGCCGGCGTGAAAATCAAATATCGGTCGTCAATGATCGCCGCGAAAATCGAAACCTCAGGCCCCGTTAGATACTGCTCCACCAGCACCCGCCCCGCACCAAACCGGCGCTGCGTGAACACCTCATCCAGAAACACCATCGCCTCAGCCTCATCCGCGCACACCGCCACACCCTTGCCCGCCGCCAACCCGTCAAACTTCAACACCGTCGGATACTCCCCACCGATCGCCGCCACCGCCTCATCCAAAGTCGCCGTCGCCGTCGCCCGTGCCGTCGGAATCCCATTCCGAATCAAAAACTCCTTCGCAAACTCCTTGCTCGCCTCCAACTGCGCCGACTCCTTCGGCGGCCCCCAACACGGAATCCCCTCCTTCGCACAAAGATTCGCCAACCCTGCCCCCTTCACCAGATAGCTCTCCTCCCCCGCCACGCACAAATCCACCGCGTTCGCCTTCATCCACGCCACCAGCGACTCCAACCCGTCCGCATCCACCGGCTTCGCGATCTCGAAAATCGCATCGCTCCCCGGAAAACAAAACACCTCCGGGCTACCCGGCGATTCCGCCAATGCCCGCACCAACGCATGTTCGCGCCCGCCCTTGCCAACAACCAGAATTCTCATCCGCGCCGCTTGTCGCGGAAACCGACCCGCCAGACAACGACGAATTCTTCTCCTCACCCATCCATCTCCCCAAACACCCGGATTTTCCTTGGCCCAGCCCGCCCATTATGGTCTGTCATTCCGGTATCTCCATGGCATGACAACCGCTACATGCCTCAGGAAAAACCGTCGAAATCCCCGACCATGACCTCCTCCCGCCTGCTTCTCGCCGCCCTTTGCCTGACCCTCCACACCCTCCCCTCGCAGGCCTCCATCATCGTCATGGATCAAATCCTCGACCCCACCTCTTACAACCCCGCCGCCACCCTCGGCATCAACGCCAGCCAAATCTACTCCGACTTCCCAACCTACGACGCCCTCGCGCTCGACGACTTCACCGTCACCTCCGGCGAACTCAGCCTCTCCAATCTCACCACCCTCATGGCCGCCGCCAACGGCTTCCCCGCCTTCAACACCGTCACCGGCTACCGCGTCAGCATCTTCTCATCACCCACCGCCGCACAAAACACCCTCATCGGAGACATCGCCAGCCTCCTCATCCTCCGCGAAAACGCCCTCGTCTCCCAAATCAACGGCGGCCCCCTCGGTCTCGTCAGCCTAGATGTCCAAATCGACCTCCCCAACGAAGGCACCTACTGGCTCGGCATCGCCACCGTCGCCAGCACCATCCAGTCCGGCCAATTCTTCCTCCGTGACAACGGCCCCAACGGACTCCCATTTCCGGGCGGAAACAACGGCGTCCTCGCCAACCCAGGCCAAGGCTTCGCCCTCGGCAAAATCATCACCGCCAACACCGACTACGCCTACCAAATCACCGCCGTCCCCGAACCCACCTCCTCAGCCATCGCACTCGTCGGCCTCCTCGCCTGCGCACGCCGCCGCCGCTGACGCCTCACCTCCGCCACATTCCGCTTGCCAAGCGGCCCCCGCGACCGATCACTCACCGCGCCCACGGTCCAGATCCAACGCCATGCCCAACCGCATCGACTCACTCTTCGCACGCCTCCGCGCCTCCGGCCAAAAAGCCTTCGTCGCCTACATCGCCGCCGGCGATCCGGACTTCGACCGCTCCCTTGAAATCATGAAAACCCTCGCCGACACCGGCGCGGACCTCATCGAACTCGGCCTCCCCTTCTCAGACCCCCTCGCCGATGGCATCGTCAACCAAATGGCCGCAGACCGCGCCCTCAAATCCGGCATGACCACCGCCCGCGCCATCGACCTCATCCGCCGCTTCCGCGAAACCCACCAAACCCCCATCGTCCTCTTCACCTACCTCAATCCCATCTTCACCTACGGCTTCGAGGCCTTCCATCAAGACGCCGCCGATGCCGGAGCCGATGGCATCCTCCTCCTCGACCTCCCGCCCGACGAAGCCTCCCTCGATCCCCACCTCGCCGGAAACCTCGGCCTCAAAACCATCCGCCTCATCGCCCCCACCACCCCACCCGATCGCGTCAAACTCCTCGCCCAAAAAGCCCAAGGCTTCATCTACGCCCTCTCCCGCACCGGCGTCACCGGCGCCCACGGCGCCCCCTCCGCAGACATCGCCGCCTTCGTCGCCTCCATCAAAGCCCACACCGACACCCCAGTCTGCGTCGGCTTCGGCATCACCACCCCCGAACAAGCCGCCATGGTCGCCGCCGCCGCAGACGGCGTCATCGTCGGCTCCGCCATCGTCAAACAAGTCGAACTCAACCCCCAAAACGCCCCAGCCGCCGTCGGAAAATTCATCGCCCCACTCATCGCAGCCATCCGCGCATGAGCCCGAAACCCTGAAAACTGAACACTGAAAACGAACAACTTACTCCCATGCTCCTCCACTTCTACAAAATGAACGGTGCCGGAAATGACTTCATCGTCATCGACAACCGCGACCTCTCCTCCTCCCTCGACAAAGACACCATCGAAGCCCTCTGCGATCGCCACCGCGGCATCGGAGCCGATGGACTCCTCGCCGTCGAACCCGCCCAACACGGCGCCGACTTCCGCTTCCGCTACTACAACGCCGACGGCGGCGAAGCCGAAATGTGCGGCAACGGCGCCCGCTGCTTCGGCCGCTTCACCGCCCACCTCGGCGAAAAAATCGCCGACCGCGTCACCTTCGAAACCATCGCCGGCACCCTCGCCGCAGAAATCATTGGCGAAAACGTCCGCATCGCCATGTCCGACCCCAAAGACCTCGCCCTCGAAACAGGCGTCGCCCTCCCCGGACTCAACTCCTCCATCCACTTCGTCAACACCGGCGTCCCCCACGCCGTCACCTTCGTCCCCGGCGGCGACTCCTTCGAAAACCTCGACGTCTACTCCCTCGGCAAACAAATCCGCGAACACACCCACTTCGCCCCCGCCGGAACCAACGCCAACTTCGCCACCGTCCTCTCCCCGGGCCACATCGAAATCCGCACCTACGAACGCGGCGTCGAAGACGAAACCCTCGCCTGCGGCACCGGAATGGTCGCCTGCGCCCTCCTCCACCACCTCCTCACCGGCGCACCCTCCCCCATCAAAGTCGACGTCGCCGGCGGCGACACCCTCGAAATCGGCTTCGCCAAATCCCCCGACGGCACCTTCTCCAAAGTCACCCTCACCGGCCCCGCCGACTTCGTCTTCGAAGGAGACATCGACCTCGGCGACTGATCCGCCCCCCACGCACGCATGCCCACCCTCATCCTCATCGCCGGCCCCAACGGCGCAGGCAAAACCACATTCGCCCGTGAGATCCTCACCACGGATCTCAAAGGCATGCGCTTCCTCAATGCGGACGAAATCGCCCGCGGCCTATCACCCTTCGATCCCGCTTCCGTCGCCTTCAAAGCCGGGCGCCTCCTCATCCGGGAAATCAAGGAAATGATCGGAAACCAAAGCTCCTTCGCACTCGAATCCACTATCTCCGGCACCGCCCAAGCCGGCATCCTGAAACAGGCAAAACAAGCTGGCTATCACATCGTCATGCATTTCCTCTGGCTATCCAGCCCATTGGAATCCATCGCACGCGTCCGCCAACGCGTCAAAAAAGGTGGCCACTTCGTCCCCGCAAAAGACATCCGCCGCCGCTACCCGCGCCTCATCCACAACCTCATCCACCTCTACCTTCCCTTGGCAGACGAATGGATCTTCTGGAACAGCTGCGGATTCCCACCTGTACCCTTGGCAAGCTCCCAAACCCATGGTATCTCAGACCTCGATCGCTTCGTGAATCACCCATGATCGCGCCACAATACAAACCACTGCGCCCCCTCAAACCCTCGGAACTCTCCGAGCACGGCCAGATAGCCCTCCGCGCCCACCACCGCGCTGCACGCAAACTCCGCGCCGAACACCGCCGCCTCGGCCTCCCCATCATCGTCTGGGAAAATGGCAAAGTCGTCGAAAAACAACCCTAACCGGTCCTACTTCCACCTCTCCATCGCGGCGTCATCCCCCACCCACGCCCCCACATAAGGCCACTCCGCCCCCTCCCGCCAGAGGAACACAAAAAACGGACGGTCATAGTGAAAATCCCGCGCCACCACCGACGGGGGATCATATGGAATCTGCATCACTGGACCAAACGGCACAGAATCCAAACGCAAAGTCCAACAATCAAACAACGGCGGCCTACAACTCGGCAACTGCCTCGCTTAAGAAGATGGACGATCATTACTCCCGCCTCCAATCCACCATCATCGGATCACCCTCCATGAAACTCATTCTCTCCCTCACCGCCCTCCTCATCGGACTGGCCACCGCAGACCCTCGCCCACCCAACATCGTCCTCATCCTTGCCGACGACCTCGGATACGGCGACCTCCACTCCTACAACCCAGACTCCAAAATCCCCACCCCACACCTCGACCAACTCGCAGCACAAGGCATCCGCTTCACCGATGCCCACAGCCCCTCAACCGTCTGCACCCCCACCCGCTACAGCATCCTCACCGGCCGCATGGCCTTCCGCACCGGAAACCGATCCATCTTCACCGGAGCCGGCGGCCCCAACATGATCGAACAAGGCCGACTCACCCTCCCCCAAATGCTCCGCAACCAAGGCTACACCACCGCCCTCATCGGCAAATGGCACGTCGGCCTCACCTTCCTCGACTCCGCTGGAAAACCCATCCACGACGACAGCCCCGATGCCATCAAACGCATCGACTACTCACGCCCCATCCCAGACGCCCCCATCCACCGCGGCTTCGACCACTTCTTCGGCACCGCCTGCTGCCCCACCACCGATTGGCTCTACGCCTTCATCCAAAACGACCGCATCCCCAACCCACCCACCCGCCCTCTCGACAAATCCAACTTCCCCAAAAACCCCTACACCCAAGACTTCCGCCCTGGCCTCATCGCCCCAGACTTCGACATCCAGGAAATCGATATGATCTTCCTTAACAAATCCCTGAAATTCCTCGAAACCCACCACACCCAAAACCCCGGAAAACCCTTCTTCCTCTTCCACTCCGCCCAAGCCGTCCACCTCCCCTCCATCCCCGGCAAAGACTTCCAAGGCAAAACCAACGCCGGCCCCCACGGCGACTTCATCGCCCAATTCGACCACATCGTCGGCACCATCGTCAAAAAAATCGACGACCTCGGCCTCACCCAAAACACCCTCATCCTCCTCACCAGCGACAACGGCCCCGAAGTCCCCACCGTCATCCAAATGCGCAAAGACCACCAACACGACGGAGCCAAACCCTGGCGCGGCATGAAACGCGACCAATGGGAAGGCGGCCACCGCGTCCCGCTCATCGCCCGCTGGCCCGGAACAATCGCTCCTAACCTTGTCCACCAAACCATCTCTCTAACCGACCTCATGGCCACCGCCGCCGCCATCACCGGAGCCGATCTCCCCCGCAACGCCGCCGAAGACAGCTTCAACCTCCTCCCCCTCCTCCTCGGAGAATCCGACAAACCCATCCGCCCATTCACCCTCCACCAAACCTGGACCCTCGACCTCGCCATCCGCCGCGGCCATTGGAAATACCTCGACCACCCTGGCTCCGGCGGCAACCGCTACCTCCCCAACTCCCCCCTCGCCCCCTACATCCTCCCCGAAACCGCCCCCGATGCGCCCAGCCAGCTTTACAACCTCCAAAAAGACCCCGGCGAAACCCAAAACCTCTACCATCAACACCCAGAAATCGTCATCCAACTCAAAACCCTCCTCGACCAAACCAAATCCTCCGGCCGCAGCACCCCCTAACACCCAAATCCCCCATTCACCCAGCCTCCCTGACAGCGGCACAGGCCCTTTGACAACGGGACAGGCCTTTTATTACTTGCCCCCAATGACCCGGGACAGGACTTCAGGGACAGTCCCTTTACTAATTCTACTTGAGGGACAGTCCCTTTACTACTTGTCACCCCGACCCCCTTGCCACTCCACCCACCCCATCCCCAAAGACCCCACCGCCAACACTTGCCAAATCCTCCTCCCCCGACGAACCATCGGCCCCTCCAATGCCCCTTCCCGTCCACGAAATCAGCGACGCACTCCGCCAAGCCGTCGCCTCCACCGATCGCCCCCGCGTCCTCCTCAAAGCCCCCACCGGCTCCGGCAAATCCACCGCCGTCCCTGGCATGCTCATCGATGCCGGAATCGAAGGCCGCATCCTCGTCGTCGAACCCCGCCGCATGGCCGCACGCCTCCTCGCCGGATGGGTCGCCAAACTCCGCAAAACCCAAGTCGGCCACGAAGTCGGATACGCCGTCCGCCACGACACCAAATACAACCGCGACACCCGCATCCTCTTCCTCACCGACGGCGTCTTCCAACGCTGGCTCCAGGACGAACCCACCCTCCCCGGCATCGGCGCCGTCATCTTCGATGAGTTCCACGAACGCCGCCTCCCCGTCGATGTCGCCCTCGCCCGCTGCCTCGATCTCCAGGACACCACACGCCCGGACCTCCGCGTCGTCGTCATGTCCGCCACCCTCGAAACCGCCGGCCTCGCCGACTACCTCGCCCACGCCGTCACCCTCGAAGCCGGTGGCCGCACCCACCCCGTCGACGTCCTCTACCGCCCGGCCCGCCCCCAACAAAACGACCGCCGCGGCGGCCCACCCACCGAAACACCCCTCTGGGAACGCGTCGCCGATGTCTGCCGCGAAGCCCTCACCATGCCCGATTCCGGCGACGTCCTCATATTCCTCCCCGGCACCCACGAGATCCGCCGCACCATCGACCTCCTGGAAAACTCCTCCTTCACCAAAAACCACGACATCTTCCCCCTCTACAGCATCCTCCCCCCAGCAGCCCAGGAACAAGCCATCGCCCCCGGCCCTCGCCCCAAAATCATCGTCGCCACCAACGTCGCCGAACCCTCCCTCACCATCGAAGGCGTCCGCACCGTCATCGACTCCGGCCTCGCCCGCGTCGCCGCCTTCGAGTCCCGCCGCGGCATCAACACCCTTCTCATCAAGAAAATCGCCCGCGCCGCCGCCGAACAACGCGCAGGCCGCGCCGGCCGCACCGCCCCAGGCCGCTGCTTCCGCCTCTGGAGCGAGACCGACCACTCACGCCGCCCACCCTTCGAAACCCCGGAAGTCCACCGCATCGATCTATCAGAAGCCGTCCTCCTCCTCAAAACCGGCGGCGTCGAAAACATCCGCGCCTTCCGCTGGCTTGACGCCCCCACCGAAGACGCACTCCTCCGCGCCGAACGCCTCCTCCACGACCTCGGCGCGCTCGATTCCCACGGCCACCCCACCGACGAAGGCCGCAAAATGGCAAGCCTCCCGTTAGAGCCGCGCTTCTCCCGCCTCATGCTCGCCGGCCACGAACACGGCTGCGTCGCCGAGACCGCCTTCATCGCCGCCGCTGTCCAAGGCGAAGGCATCTTCTCCGCAAAAAAAGGCACCGTCTCCAAAAAGGACTTCCTAACAGGAAATGAAGGCACCGACTTCGCAGCCGAATGGAGCGCCTTCGATTCCGCCGCCGCCATGGACTTCGACCCACGCCGCTGCGCCCCCCTCGGCATCCACGGCCGCGGCGCGCGCGAAGTCGCCCTCGGCTTCGACCGCCTCGGCCAACTCGCCCGCCGCTTCGGCTGGGAATGGCATCCCATCGACTTTGCCGCCCATCGCGACGCCGTCGGCCGCGCCATGCTCGCCGCCGTCAGCGACCAACTCGCCATCCGCTTCAACCAAGGCACCCTCGCCTGCCGCCTCGTCGGCAACCGCCGCGGAAAACTCGACGACGAATCCTGCGTCAAAAACGCCCCCGCCTTCGTCGCCGCAGAAATCACCGAAGTCGAAGCCCGTGAAGTCATCGTCCACCTCCGACGTGCCACCGCAATCGACCCCGCATGGCTCGCCGATCTCTTCCCCGACGACCTAACAAAAACCGACGGCGCAGCCTGGGACGAGCCTCGGAAACGCGTCGTCGCCCGCAAGGAAACCCGCTTCCGCGACCTCGTCATCGAGTCCAGAGAAAGCGACCACGGCGTCAACCTCGACCAAGCCGCCGAACTCCTCGCCGCCCGCGTCGTCTCCGGCGAACTGCTCCTCAAAAACTGGAACGACACCGTCACTCAATGGACCGCCCGCCTCGCATGCCTCGGCCAATGGATGCCCGAACTCGGCCTCCCCGGCTGGTCCGAGCAGGACCGCATCGATGCCATTGCCCAGATCTGCCACGGCTCCATCGCCTACAAGGACATCAAGGATGCCGACGTCTGGAACGTCCTCCGCGAATGGCTCAGCCACACCCAACGCCAGATGTTAGACACCTGCTGCCCGGAACGCGTGCCCATCCCTAACGGACAAACCGCAAAAGTCACCTACGAGGAAGGCAAAGACCCGTGGATCGCCGTCCGCGTCTCCCACCTCTTCGGCCTCTGGGAAACTCCCATGATCTGCCACGGCCGCGTTCCCCTCCTCGTCCATATTCTAACACCCGGCCAGCGCCCATGGCAGATGACCAAGGACCTCAAAGGCTTCTGGTCCTCAGGCTACTTCCAAATGAAAAAGGAAGTCGCCGGCCGCTACCCCCGCCACCCCTGGCCGGACGACCCCAAATCCTGGATCCGCACGGAAAAAAAGTGAGCCCGGAATTCAAAGATTCTACTTCTTGGCAGCTTCCGAACACCGGATGAAAACCTCCACGATCTCCCCATCCTTCTCATAAACCAACGCTCCCTTCTCATCAGGAAACGGCATCCACACATCGTGGCGAAACAGCCGATCCAACTTGCTTTGCTCCCGGATCCGAACCCTCAAAATCGGTTCATCCCCATCTTCATCCTGCCAGAAATCAAAATGCAGGAACCTCGATGCCATCTCCCATCCACGATTCCCAACCCCAACAGGCATGCTCAATTCAGCCATATCCTTCTCACCCTTCCTGAACCCAGCTACTACACGTCCCGTAACAACTCCATCCCCATCCTTTCGAACCAGCTCGATCTGTGAAGCGCTCTTGAAATCACCCGCATGTTTCCCCGCCATCGACGCAGGGCCGATCTCTGCCACCACCTTGTCCCGGTCCGTCTCACACACCACATACCTTCCTGCCCCCTGCCATTCCTGCATGCTCTCGAATCCATAAGGATTCACATCGCCAGTCTTGAAAGCGGGAAATGTCACACCAAACATCAGCAGCTTTTCCTCGACCATCCCATCAAAGCGAATCAACCACGGCGAAGGCGTCACAGCACCGACACCCAAACTCAATTCCCCGCAAAAACCACCACTGCTCATCTGATAGATCGGTGTTTTGGTCACATTCAGCACCTCACCCTCCGGGTTGAGTCGAAACACCGTGATCACCCACGGATCGGATGCCTTCTGTGGTACAGCAGCATCCTCAACCTCCGCCCGAACATGGACCGGACACATCAGCATCACGCAGGCGAGACTTGCGAAAAATGGCTTCATCATGGCTAATTCTGTTAGATAAAAGAAACGGCGGAGAACGACCCCCCATCAGACGCAAAGGCAACAAGCCCTATTCGACGAAAATTTCGCACCTCACCCCGGATATTCCCGTGGCGTTTCCATCCCCGTTTGCAATAGGTTCGGCGCACAATGATCTGGCGCGTGATGTTTCTCGTATCCGTCGTCCCCATCGCGGTCGCCCTCCTCGCCCGCTGGTGGTTCGGCATCCGCGTCCTCGGCGCGGAAGGCCGCCGGATCTGCCGATGCGATGCCGCCCGCTGGGCGAAACTTCCCGGCTCGGAAAAAGAACCGCCACCCACCGAAGCCCCAGCCCGCGAACACGCCGCCCGCCTCCGCACCGCCGCCCTCGCCGCATGGAGCGAGCGCGCCCCGAAACTCGCCGCCTCCCGCGAAGGCTCAAAACGCTTCGGAATGGCCGTCCCTCCCCTCACCGTCATGGTCGCCGTCTTCGCCATCCTCCTCGCCAAAGTCCCAGTGATGGGCGGCATCTCGATCATCCTCGCATCCATCGCCATCTCCGCAACGCTCCGCCTGTTAGGCCTGGGCTCCGAACTCCGCGCCGTCGCCGCCCAAGTCAACGCCATGCGCGAATCCCGCGTCTTCCCCCGCCTCGACGACGAAGACGCCGTCGCCGCCTGCACCGCCGCCGAAGCCTGGAACGACTCCGTCCCCCCCGTGCTGAAATTCCTCCAGCCATAGATTCAAACGGACTGCTGGAAGTTTTCACCACCGACTGGCAGTCCCCCAAGTATCCCGACCTCAACAAACAGAGTCAAAATCGGTTGTTCCACCATGACACCACGAGACATTTCGAGGGGACCCGGGCCGAGAGTGGTAGCCTTACTAGGATTCGAACCTAGAATAACGGAATCAAAATCCGGGGTGTTACCATTACACTATAAGGCTCTTTGTGCCGGGGCGGGCGGAAATTAAACGCCACTCCATGGGTTTGGCAATAGGGAAATCCGACGAAATCTGCACCCCACCCGAACCCCGCAAATCGCCCAGTTTCACAGGCCCACACAGCAACCACCCGCATCCGCTCAACAAAAAGCCCGGGCAAAAACCCTCTCCAAAACAAAATCGAATCCCGCTCACCAAACCCGGTTCACACCGTATTTCTCAACCATCTCATCCTTGCTCACGATCACGCAGTCGTCCTCCAGCGCTTGGGCAATCAGCATTCGATCAAACGGATCCCTGTGGAGATCAGGCAAATCCTGAATCCGCCGGCAATGAAGCGGCGTGATCTCCCTCATCACCACAGCCATGCCATCCAAATACTCGGGAATCACCCGCTCCCAATCCTCCGGCGAAACGAACTCCCGATACCCGACCATGCTCTTCTTGATCGCGATTTCCCACAGATTGACGATGGAATAGGCCAACCGGCTATCCGGATCAGTCAGAATTTGCCTCGCCGCCTTGCCAAGCCACTCCGGGCGAAAACACATCCAGAGCACCGTCATCGTATCCAACAGAAACGGTCGCGTCGTCATGGCTGCTTCCAATTGTCCGAGTCTGCGGAACCTTCAAAGTCCCGAATGATCTCCTCCTCCAATTCCGGATCATCAAATCCATCGATCATGAACGGTAAATGAGCCAAGCCGCCCAAGAGCCGCACGGGCTTTTCCACCGTTTCACGAACCAGTCGCACCACCGGCTTGTCCCGCCGGGCGATCACCACCTCCTCTCCCCTCTCAACGGCCGCAATCAGCTTCGAAAGATGCGTCTTCGCCTCATGGATCGTCACCTGCATGCTCTCAACTTAGTCAACTTGGTCAACTTGGTCAACTTCGTCAACCCACCACCCCCCTCAAAACCGGAAACTCAACCCTCGATCCGGATCGCCCTCTCCACCATCGCCTCCGCCATGTCGAAATCCACCGCCGTCCGCGCATGAATCCGGCACACCGGCTGACCGTGGTGAATGCTCTCGCCCACCTTCACCAATCGGTCGAATCCAACCGAAAAATCCACACCATCCGTCGCACGCGCCCGCCCGGCACCCAACTGCAACGATGCCTGCCCAATCAGCCCCGCATCCACTCGCGTCACCACCCCACCCGCCGGCGCATGAACCTCTCGGATGATCGGTGCCCGGTGAATCTCCAATAGCCGCGAAAGATCCGCAGGATCCCCTCCCTGCGCGGCGACCAATTCATCAAATTTCCGCCTCGCACTCCCATCATCGATCAACCCCTCAAGCTCCACCCGCGAAACCCCGGCGATCGGTTCCGCCAAATCGAGCACAATCTTCCGCAAATCCTCAGGCCCGCCACCATCCAGGCATTCGATCGCCTCAGTCACCTCCAGCGCATTCCCCACCGCACGACCCGTCGGCTCGCTCATCGGGTTGATCAGCGCGTGAACCTCCACATTCATCTCACGCCCCACCGCGATCATCGCCTCTGCCAACACCTCAGCATCCCCACGCGTCTGCATGAAAGCCCCGCTGCCGAACTTCACATCCAACACCAACTTCTCCGGCGCCTCCGCCAACTTCTTCGACATGATCGAAGCCGTGATCAGCGGAATCGATGGCACCGTCCCCGTCACATCCCGCAACGAGTAAAGCTTCTTGTCCGCCGGACAAAAATGATCGGTCTGCCCCATCATCACCACACCCAGCGCCTTCAACTGCGCCGCCGCCTCATCCAATGTGAGACGGACGTTGAACCCGGGAATCGACTCCAACTTGTCCAGCGTCCCACCCGTGATCCCAAGCCCCCTTCCGGAAACCATCGGCACCCAACAACCCGCCGCCGCAACCAAGGGAGCCAGAATCAACGAAACCTTGTCGCCAATCCCGCCGGTCG
>SXGQ01060527.1_pt1 | contig 21033 bp, 20 predicted proteins | sample 3178371 | NCBI WGS metagenome assembly SXGQ01 (sample SAMN11356859, study PRJNA531348) | freshwater metagenome | isolation source: freshwater sample F1-20 | place: China: Fuxian Lake, Yuxi | collected 2017-12-25 | reverse complement strand
GGTCACCATGGTTGCGGCGTGAATAAGCGCGGATACTGGAGTTGGACCTTCCATGGCGTCAGGCAACCAGACATACCACGGAAGCTGCGCGCTTTTTCCAAACGCGCCAAGCATCAGGCAATATGGAATCAGCGACTTGTCGAAACCACCAACGCCATGATCCATGTCTTGCCACACTTGAAAGAGCGTGTTGAATTCAATTGTTCCGTAGTTGACCCAGATCAACCAAATACCAACGGCTAGGCCAAGGTCGCCTACGCGATTGACAATGAACGCCTTCTTGCCCGCGGCCACGGCTGATGGTTTTTTGTAGTAGTAGCCAACCAGCAAGTAACTGGCTAAACCCACGCCTTCCCAGCCTAAATACAGCAAAATCAAGTTGTCGGCCATGACCAATGTGCACATGGCCAGAATGAAAATGCTCACGCCGTTGAAGAAGCGCGCGTAGCCCTTGCCAACATCGGCCTCCATATATTCAGTCGCGTAAATGGCGATGAGCGTTCCAAGGCCAGTGACAAAGAGCAGCCAGAACAACGTGAGGCTGTCCACATACAAACTGACATCAGCTTGCAGCGCGTGCCATTTGTCTTGATCGCCCCAGCTAAAATTCATCCAGTCCCACAAGTGCACAACCACGGGCGCACCCGCGTCGCCGCGCAAGAAATACAATTTCAACACAAGCGCGAATGAGCCTGCGAGCGCCAGCACGGTGATCCAACCTGGCAGTTTGCTTTTCACGCGCAACGCGCAGCACAAGCCGGTCAACACAACTGAAATTGCTGGAAGCAAAAGAATCCAGCCGGTCCATCCAAGTTCTGGCGATGGGATTGCGTTCACGATGGCCGTTACTACCGCGTGGGCGGGTGAATCTGCGTGCGTGTCTATAATTGAAAGCAGGGGAATCATTCGTGCAACTCCGACCACGCCTCTGAACTAAGCGTTTCTTTGCGGCGAAATAGAAGAATCACAAGTCCAAGCGCAAGGGCCGCCTCGGCCGCGGCGATGGTCAAGATAAAGATCACAAAGATTTGTCCGCCCGTGTCCATGCGCATTCTTCCAAACGCAATGAAGGCCAACGCCGCGGCTTGGAACATGATTTCAGTGCACAGGAACATAAGAATCATGTTGCGTCGCACAAGAAATCCAACCAGTCCAATGGTGAACAGAAGCGCGCTCATGGCCAATGTGATTGTGACCGCGTGCGAGGCGCCGAATTGACTGGCCGCCAAAAAGTGTGTCATGCGCGGCCTCCGGGAGCGGCGCGCTCGTGATCAGGAACATCAAGAACAATGCGGCGAAGACCAGCGGCGTCTCGCGCTTCGTCCTCACCAAATTCAATTTGACGGCGCGCCAAAACCACCGCGCCAAACATTGCCATGAGCAAGATGATTCCCGCAAGTTCCAAGCTCGCCGGATAGCGCGCCACAAGATCAAGGCCGACCATTTGCGTGTTGTCAATTTTTCCCGCCGCGTCCACCGCGACATTTTTCACGGTGCCGTCGGCTTGCGTCACTTGCGTTTGCACAATGCTGCCATGAATTGCGGCGTTTGGAGCCACAGTGACCGAGACAGCGGTGGAGTCGCCGCGCTTGACAATGTTCAGCAAATGCTTGGGCATCATCACAAGCGCTTCAGATTGTTGGCGCGCCACTTTTTGCTCAAGGCTTGACTCAGCAAGAACAGCGGTACTTGGAATGCGCTCCACAACCGCCGCGAGCGTTCCCAATAAAATAAATCCAACAAGCACGGCGGCCATGGGCTCGCGTGGAACACGGTCGTAATCACTGTCATCATCAATGTGGCCAATGGAATCGCGCGGACCTTGATCCGCCAACATGAGCACGAACATATAGGTGATCAAGATCGCGCCGGCGTACACAATAATCAGCGCAAATGCCATGAATTCCGCTTGTAAAAGCAGGAAAATAACGGCTGAGGCCACCACGGTGACAATGAAATACAACGCCGCGAATACGGGCCGAGGATGGGTGATCACTCGCACCGCGGCGTACAAGCCAATAACAACCAGCGCAATAAGAAGTGCGATGGGAACGCCAGCTGATGGGGGACCCGCAAGTCGCAGAGCTTCACTTATGAAAATTCCCGCGCCCGCGAGCGCCACCACGGCGCCGCCGCGACGCAGCGAAGGTTTGCTTGGTCGCAAAATATAAAGCAGCCCAAATGCTGCGATGGCGCTTGCGATATAGAAAGGAAGAAGTGGCATTGAGTGTGGACGGGTGATTCGCGTTCAGTGCGTTTAAGTTTGCGGAGTGAATCGCAGGAGTCATTCCTGCGGTGAGCGAGGGAGAGTAAGCGGCGTTTGGGCTCATCGCAAGCAGTGGAAATGATTTTTTAGACTTGATTTTATGCCAGCGCCCTGTGGCGTTGGCAGGATGCATCAGTTCGGATTTTGCGCGCGCATTCACTCCGAATTTTAGACATAATTTGTCGGGCTTTGGTTGGAACTTCAACGTGGCTTCGGGTTTGCAACAAGCCATTCAACCGCCCATGTCCGAGTGGGTTACAGTGCCACGATGCTTACGCAGTGGTGGAAAATTCTGCCCAACGCCATCACCACGGTGAGGTTGCTTTTTGCCGCAGCGACACTTGTGCTTTTAGACATTCTCAGTCGAACCCCGCTTCTGGATCGCGGCGCGCTGGGGTGGTGGGTGTGCGGGATTTTTGTCACAGCGGCGCTGTCAGATGTGCTGGACGGTTGGTTAGCACGGCGATGGAATGTGGTGACCGCGTATGGCCGCGTGATGGATCCTTTTGTGGACAAAGTTTTGATACTTGGAACATTTATTTTCTTGGCGGCGCCAGGATTGGCAACGGGTTCAACAGATTCGCGAATTGTTGGCAGCGGCGTTGCCGCATGGATGGTGGTTGTCATGGTGGCTCGTGAATTGTTGGTGACCAGCGTGCGCGGATTTTTGGAGGGCATGGGAAAGCCATTTCCAGCGGATCGATTTGGCAAGGGGAAAATGTTCATGCAAAGCGTCGCCGGTCCGTGGTGCGTGTTCGCCGCCAGTGAGACTTGGATCATGAATTACGATTTTTGCCGAGTGGGCCATCAAGTGGTGTTATGGATGGCGGTGGTGTTAACGGCGCTGAGCGGTATTCCAGCTCTTTGGCGCGCGGGGTCGTTGTTGCGAGGTCCGGACAATGGAAATACCAATGCAAGGGCGCCCCATTGATCCGCGAAGTGAATAAATATTTTGCGGGTCCGCTATGAGTTGGCTGAAACAAAAAAAATTAATGAGCCCACAGGCTTTGCTGAGATCGCTTGGCGTTGTTCGTTGGTGCGGAGTGACCGCCTGCGGACTTGGGCACATGTGGCCAGCATCGGGCACGTGGGGAAGCCTTCCGCCAGTGATTTTGGCGGCATTTTTAGCTTGGTTTGGAGTTTCTCACTCCGTGTGGATCGCCACCATGTTGGGCGTGGCGTTTGTGGCAACGGTGATGTGTTTGATGTGGGGCGACGCCGCTGAACGCGCGATTCGAAAAAAAGATCCATCGCAAGTTGTGATTGATGAAGTGGCGGGTCAGGCCGTGGCGCTTGTTTTGGTGTGGACTCCGGCGCTTGCCGCGGGCGGCATGGCGTCTTTACATAATGGACTGATCACCGCAGGCAGCGCGTTTCTTTTGTTCCGCGTGTTCGACATTCTCAAGCCGCCCCCAATTCGTGGCTTGCAGAAATTTCACGGTGGCGCCGGAATTGTGATTGATGATCTTGCCGCGGGTTTGGCGGCGGGACTTACTCAGTTGCTGTTGCGCGCGCTGTTTGGATAAATTTACGTACCCTTGGTCACGTCACATCTCGAATTGTTTTTTCAACGCGCTTGGAAATACTGCGCCGAGAATTATTGCGCGCTCGTGATCGTCTTTTCTTCCAAGTCCATTGTGCTGGGGGCTTCTTCCTTCTTGGGACGAATCAACATCATGGTCACAAATACATAGATGCTTGTGATTGAGGTCATGCTCAGCAACGTAGCTTGGCTCGTCAGAGAATTCGCAGCTGTGCTTTCTTGATACAAGTTCCATGCTTTGAAGGAAAGAAGAGTTGTGCTAACGAGTGGCATAAGAAGCGCTAAGTGGATTCCAACCATTCCGACTTTGTAGTTGCGTTTGATCAAAAGGCACATGATTGTCAGCGTTAAAGTCAAAGTTGCAAGCGAGCCAGGGAGAATCATCTGGCCAAATCCAAGACCACCTTGACTTGTAAGCCGTGGCATGATCATGGCTGTTCCAAACAAGAGAATTGAATAACTGAGCGAGATGCAGGCGAACCAGATTGTGCGAAGTGGGGGCATGATGATTCCTTTTTAAATCAGAGCGGACGTTCTTTTCTCATATCGACTTTTGCTTCCAGAACAGTTCGAAGATTGCACATGTACCAACGCCAACTTTCAGCGTCGTTGGCGGCAACCAAGATCATGTCCGAGTTGTCAATAAATGGACCATGCCGGTGAATCACGCGCGCGCCCTCCTCGGATTCAGGCGTGACCACCCATTCAATGGGAACAGCCTCATCATCAAGACCAACGGGCCAACCCCACGTCACTTTGCCGCCTGGATCAAAATCAAGAATTGGAACTTCAAATGAGCGGCGGAACTTGGAATCCCAACCCAACTTCATGGTGCCGCCTTTGCGCAGATCCACTTCGGCTGCAAGCGTGAGCCAACGCGTCAAGCCGTCGGCGGTGGTGAGGCACGCGAAGACATCCTCATGATGTGCCGCTATGGTTTCCTTGAGCGTGATCCAAATACCGTTGTTCTCTTTTCGTACCACAATGAAAGCCTATCGCAGAGTTGAATGTATGGCGCAGTGGAAAATATGCGCGTCGCAGTCAAGCGCCTACTTTGGCGGATTTTTGCGCTGCCTTTGATTGAGGCAAGTTCGCAAAAAATGATTGCGTGAAAAAACCAACAAAACTAAGGGCTGTTGTGGCAAATACCCAGGCTGGAAGTCGAGGTGAACCTTCGCCCCACAACTGCGAGAGCCCCCAAGAAATCAGCAAGCTTCCAGCCGTTGCGGTGACGGCGATCTCGGCGCTGCGGCGCATGAACAAACCAAGAAATAAACCAATCGAGCTTGCGGCAAGTATGGACGCGCCAAACAGCGTGCGCTCTGGCGGATCCAGCGTGCTCCAAAACCTGTTGGCGGCATCAAGTGTTTGGTGCTTCAGTGTGATCTCGTCGCTTGCATTGGGTGCCCAAGCGGCGGCGAGCGCCTCGGTAAATCCAGCAGCGCGATGCTCGGCGATGGCTCTTGCTGGATCGGCGGCGATCAAACCACGGTCAATGATGGCCGCGGAAATAATCAGCGCAACTAGCGCGGCGACAAGCATCACAGTGATCGCAAGCGCGAATCGATACGCAAGCAACGCAATGATGATGCCAGCAAACGCGCCAAGGATGGCGCTGCCCCAAGGCGGCAGCCAAGTGATGCCGATCCATTCGCCAAGCAACACGCCTGCTGGAATTCCTCCAACAAATCCTGCCACAACAACCGCGCGCCGAACAATGCGCCCGCCAAACGCCCACAGCACGGATCCACTCATGATGGATAAGACAGAGCCAAGCCAAGAAAGCGCGAGCAGGGGAATAACCACAATCTTCTATCGGCTCACGGTTATGCTGATCGCCACTTGATGAGAGATTCACGCTATGTTTTTTTATTGGATTCAATTGTAATTTGCCTAAGATTCGCTCATCGAAGGTATTTGCCGTCGGATTATTTGAAAGTGGTTGTACATGAGTGACCCCAAAAAATTTCCCCCGATTATTGCAGCGCCCGTTGATGTTCCCGTTGTGGCGCGGGTTGGATTTCTTGGACCCAAGGGAACATTTAGCCATATCGCAACGCTTGCGCATTTTGGCGTCGGCGTGGAATTGATTGAACTGCCCAGCATTGAAAGCGTTTTTGAAATGGTCGATCGCGGACTCTGCAGTCACGGCGTGGTTCCATATGAAAACGCGATTGGTGGAAGCATTGTGGAAACGCTGGACGCATTTCAAGAGCGCGGCACAAGTATTTGCGGCGAAACTTTGGTGGTGGTGAACCATTGCGTGTTGTCAAAGGGATCTCCCGATGAGATTGTGCGGATTTTTTCGCGTGGCGAAGTGTTTGCGCAGTGCCGCAAGTGGCTCGCGCAACGATTTCCCAATACGCCCTTGATTGCCGTAAGTAGCACCGCCGCCGCTGCCGAGGAAGCGGCACGTGATTCAAGTTCCGCGGCCATCGGCTCCACCGTGGCGGGGGCGATGTTCGGCTTGAGCGCGCACTTTCAGGACATCGAAGATCGCGAGAACAATATCACGCGATTTTTAATTTTGGGCGCCGATATCGCTCCGCCAAGTGGAAACGATCGCACCACAATCATGTTCGCCACCGCCAATCGACCGGGCGCCTTGGTTGATGTGTTGGATTCATTTCGCAAGCATGGAGTGAACCTCAGCCATATTGAAAAGAGACCCAGTGGCCGTGAAAATTGGACCTACACTTTCTTTGTGGACGCAGATGCGCATCAAATGGACGATTCGCTGAAAAATGCTTTAAACACGGCTCGCGAGCACGTTTCTACGCTGCAAGTCTTGGGCAGTTATCCCGCCGCTCAAAGGCCAGCGTGATGGATGACGCACACAAACATCGCAACGATCAAATTTCGCAGGCACAGAAAATTGCCGCAACGGATGCGGGATCTCCCGTACAGATGAACGTTGGGGCGGGGCACGCCCCGAATAATTTAGCCAATGAAAAAAGTCCATATCTTTTGCAGCATGCGTTCAATCCAGTGCCGTGGTATCCGTGGAGCGAAGCGGCCATTGCGCAAGCGCGCCTGCGCGATGTGCCATTGTTGGTGAGCACTGGCTACAGCACGTGCTATTGGTGCCACGTGATGGAACGCGAATGTTTTGAGAACCCAGACATCGCGCGCTTGATGGGCGAGAAGTTTGTGTGCGTGAAGGTGGACCGCGAGCAACGACCGGATCTTGACGCGCTGTGGATGACCGCGTGTCAAGTGTTCACAGCCATCACCGAAGGTCGTTCAAGTGGTGGTTGGCCGCTGCATGTATTTCTAGAGCCCAAAACATTGCGTCCATTTTTTGCGGGCACTTATTTTCCGCCAACACCCGCGCATGGAAGAATTAGTTTCCCACAATTGCTCACGCGCATGTCGGACGCGTGGCTTCACAAGCGCGCCGACATAGAAGCGCAGGCCAATGAACTCACGCGCTTGATTGAACAAGAGTTGCAACTTGGGGCGCATCGCAAGCCGCTGGATCAGGACATGGAAATAAACACCGCGCGCGCGTTGCTAACATTTCATGACGCGGTCAACGGCGGCTTTGGTGGAGCGCCTAAATTTCCGCAGCCTTCGTTGTCGCTATTTTTGCAAGCTGTCTGCGGGGAAATGTCACAGCCTGCGCTGGTTCGCACGCTTGATGCAATGGCGTTGGGCGGTGTGCGCGATCAACTTGATGGGGGCTTTCACCGCTACGCAGTGGACGCGACTTGGACCGTTCCGCACTTTGAAAAGATGTTGTACGACCAAGGGCAGTTGCTTTTGTTGTACGCGAGGCAAGCAAGTGTGGGTGGCGACGAATTTTTCACGGCGGTCACTCGCGAGCTCGCAGAATTTTTGCTTGGTGTTATGCGCTTGCCCAGCGGAGGTTTCATGGCGGCAATCGACGCGGAGGTTGATGGACGAGAGGGCCTCAATTATATTTGGTCCAAGCACGAGGTTGTGCGCGCACTGCAGCGGGCTGGACTTGAAAAAGATTTGCCTTTGGCCGTTGACGCGTTTGGTCTAGATGCATCGCCCAACTTTCGAGATCCACACCATCCGGAAGATGAACCCAAATTTGTTTTGGTGTTGCGGGCGCGACCGCAGTTGTTGGCGCAGAAATTAAATATGGAGCTTGACCAGTGGTCAGCGCGGTACACCGTAGTTCGTCAAGCATTGCTTGCGGAGCGCGCGCTTAGGAAATCTCCGCGCATGGACCACACGCTTATCGCGGGGTGGAATGGTTTAGCTATTGAAGGTCTTGCCGAAGCTGGACGCTTGTGCAACGAGCCGCGCTGGATTGAAGCGGCGGCGCGCGCGGCTGATGATGTGTTGACGCAATTAAGTGCGCCAAATGATCAGCATTCGCCCGTGAATTCCACCGCGGTGAATGTGTCCAATCCTGCAATTGCTCATGACACCCTGTATCGCTCCGCCAAAGATGGCATTGTGAGCGTTCCTGCTTTTCTAGAGGATTACGCCTGTTTTTCCGCCGGCTTGTTGGCGTTGGCTCGGGCCACCAATGACCCGCGTTGGTTGGCGCATGCCACGACTATTGTGCAAAGCGCTTGTGAGAAATTTTGGCGCGCTGATTCGGGTTGGGTGGAGGCGCTTGCAAACGACAGCGGTCGTATTGCCGCCATCGGCGGCGTTGATGATGGCGCGGTTCCTTCTGGCGCTGGTGTGATCACGCAATGTTTAGTTACGTTAGCGCAGTTGACGCGCAATAAAATGTGGGCGGAGCGCGCCTTTGACGGACTTGACCGTGCCAGTGGCGCAATTGCGCAGAAGGCAACTTCCGCGGCGCGGTCTTTAATGGCGGCGCATGAGTTGCGCGTGTTGCTACCTGGTCGTGTGCCTGGAGGCGCCGCTTCTTCGCCTGTTCGCATGGAGTTGGTCGCCATGAATCACTCGTTTGATGAATTTGAATTGCGCATTGACATTGACGCGGGCCATCATGTGGCGGCGCATGACATTGAAGCGCCTTCCGCAATCGCCACGCCTTCCGCAACTGCATCATTCAGTCCCCTTAATATTTCCGCCCGCGACAGTGGCGTGACGTTGAAATGCATGTTCCCCAAGCCGACGCGCCGCGCCGATGATTCTGTTTGCTATCAAGGCAAGTGCGTGATTCAGGTGAGCGTGATCACACCGCGACCCACGCCACGACCATTGCGATTAAGCGTGCGCATGCAGGTTTGCTCGGATATTTCATGTTTGGCGCCAGAGGATCGATTAATTGAAGGTTGATCCATGGCTGTTTCAAATATTCAAGACAGTCAATTTTCTGAATCTTTCTATGCTCATCAGTCATGAAACGAATCGCGCTTATTTCCACCGGCGGCACCATAGAGAAGACTTACGAGGAGCTTGGTGGCACGCTGAAGAATCACGTCAGCGTGCTTGATGTCATGTTGACGCAACTCGAATTGCGCGGCGTAGATTCCGTGACCCGCGTGGCGCTGATGAATAAGGATAGTTTGGAGATGAGCGATGTCGACCATGACTTGATCGCCGCCGAAGTGGTGAAGCAATGCCAGAGTCACGATGGCGTGATTGTGGTTCACGGCACCGATCGCCTGGCCCAAAGTGGAGAGCGCGCCTTGGAGCGGTTGCTCGCCAGTGGCGCGCCAATGAAGCCCGTTATTTTTACTGGAGCCATGCGTCCATGGGAACTTCGCAAGACCGACGCCACGCAAAATCTCACCGAGGCATTGCTGGCCGTGCAAATTGTTTCGCCTGGCGTCTATGTGGTCATGCACAATCATGTGTTGCAATTTCCTGGCGTCACCAAAGACCTAGACACCATGACGTTTGTGAAAAAATCATAAATTGATTTTCTTTGAGCGGTGGGTCGCTCGTTCACACGCGCTTGTGAAAATTTCTTTACACTTGTGCCACCTATGAGCACAACCTATCGCACCGCGCCCATTGAAACCAAAGGAATTCCCGCAGGAATTCCTTATATCGTTGGCAACGAAGCCGCCGAGCGTTTCTCGTTCTATGGAATGAAGACCATTCTGGTGGTGTTCATGACGCAGTATTTGTTGTCGGCTCAAGGGCAGCCCAACTACATGACCGACACCCAGGCGCGCGAGTGGATGCACCTGTTTGTTGCAAGCGCGTATTTCTTTCCAGTCATTGGCGCAATCATTGCCGACGCGTTCCTGGGCAAGTACGTCACTATTCTCGCGCTCTCCATAGTGTATTGCGCGGGGCATTTGTGCTTGGCACTGATCGATTTGCCGTCTGCCGCGTTGAGTGCAACCTTGGATCCCAAAGGTTGGATGGTGGCTGGACTTGTATTGATCGCGATCGGTTCTGGTGGAATCAAACCATGCGTGAGCGCGCATGTGGGTGATCAATTTGGACACGCCAACAAACATCTCATAGAAAAAATATTCGGCTGGTTTTATTTCGCCATCAACTTTGGGTCATTCTTCTCCACGTTGCTCACGCCGTGGTTGCTAAAAAATTACGGCGCGGGTTGGGCGTTTGGCGTGCCTGGAATTTTAATGGCGCTGGCCACCTTTGTGTTCTGGATGGGCCGCAACAAATTCACCCACATTCAGCCGCGCGGCTTGCGATATTTTGGCGAAACTTTTGGTTTCTCTGGGTTGAAATCTATTTTTAAATTGGTGCCGCTATATTTGTTCGTGGCCATGTTTTGGTCGCTGTATGACCAAGGCGGCTCCGCCTGGGTTGAGCAAGCCCAGCAAATGAATTTGCATTTTATGGGTATCGTTTGGCTGGAAAGCCAAGTGCAGGCCATCAATCCACTGCTCATTCTAATTTACATTCCACTATTCGCCTACGTGATTTATCCACTGGCATCAAAGGTGATCAAGCTCACGCCTCTGCGAAAAATACTGATCGGGTTCGCGCTCACGGTGGTGTCATTCGCCATCGCCGCGTATGCGCAAGGCTTGATTGAAAAAGAAGAGGCCCGCTTTGACGAGACCATCCTGCCAATGATGTTGCGTGGCGATGTTGATGTGTCAGCCACATGCAAGGCAATGCGCGCCGAGGAGAAGAATTCCTGCGCGGTGCAATTGGAGGCAGCTTTTGCGCTGCCCACTGACAACAGTGGCGACAATATAAAGAATGCCGCCATGGCCAAGTCCATCATTCGCGCGGGCGTTGCGGTTTTGAAAGACGGCACAACCCAGCGCGCCAATTGGCCAACAGTTGGCTGGCAACTTTTGGCGTACGTGGTCATCACGGCGGCTGAAGTGTTGGTATCAATCACCTGCCTTGAGTTCAGTTACACGCAAGCGCCAAAGCAAATGAAGTCGCTCATCATGAGTTTTTATTTATTGTCGGTGTCGCTTGGAAATTTATTCACCGCGGCGGTGAACCGTTTCACGATGGACGCCAGTGGAAATTCAACCCTGATTGGAGCCAATTATTACTGGTTTTTCACCAAAGTCATGATTGGCGCCACGGTGTTGTTCATCTTTGTGGTGGTGCTCTATAAGCCGCGTCAATATTTACAGGACGATCCCGACGCCGCGTCCGCGCATTGATGTGGTCAACAGTTCAGCCAAGCCACCATTGATCATTGTGAAAGAAATGCGTTGACCGAGAATCCGCACCATGCCAATGCGCCTGCGCGTTTGATCTGGCTCCGCCGTCCGCCACGAATTCTTGTGGGGAGCGAGCCATTTGCTCCCGAGTGTGAATCGAATCTGATCGATGACGCCTGGAGCGAGTTGTGCCAGCGCAATCCCAAGCTCAGCGACGGTCCGGTTTTTCATGTTGTGGGAGTTCATCGTGATGGACACGGCGGCGCCACCATTCATGTTGCGCGCACAACCTATCGCATGAACGCGGTGCGACTTGCGGGAATCAAGAGCGGCTTTGTGGGCCTTGGCACACGCGCTGTCGCGCACTGCAACGGCAAGTGCCTTGTTGGTTTGCGCGCCGCCAATTGCGCCAGCTATCCCAATCAGTGGGAGTTTGCGCCCGCCGGCAGCGTTGAACCAGATGAGGACGCCGCCGTTGGCATTGAGCGCGAATTATTGGAGGAGTGTGGCGTGCAAGCCAAGAGCCGCGCCATAGCGCACGCATTGTTTCTTGATCCAGTGGTTGCCACTTGGGAAATTGCGCATGAACTTGCCATGACGCAACCGCCGGACGCGCCGCCAAATTGGGAATATCAAAAACTTGAAATGGTTGCTGTTGCGGACATGCCAGAGCCCATGTCCGCGTGCACGCGGCAAATGCTTGAAATCGCCCAGCGAATTGTGGGAAATTCAGCTGCGCAGAACATGCAGTGAAATACAAGCGCGCACTGTGAGTGCAAATTCTTGGATGCAATCAGCGACAATAAAAATTGAATATAAAGTTCAGCGCGGTGAGGTTTGATTTGCCGCCGCCAAATTCAAATCAGATATCGGCGCTGAATCCACCCAACGCACCACGCCCAACTTGTTTGTAATAAGTTGGCTGGCCGTTCGTCGCAGAACAATGGCCGCTTGCTCATTGAAAGTCGCGTCCACGCTGCCCAACATTTCGCCGGGGCTGAGTAAATCCACAAATCCCTTTGTCTTGGCGATCAGGGAAAGATTGCTTCCCGTCATGCGCAGTTGCATATTTGTTTCGCCAGCAGTTCCACGTGGCCAAGCGAATCCGCCGCCGCCGTACATCCCAACCTCGCCATTGGAAAAGACCAAAAGTCGAATGGACACGTTGGTGGTGGTGGGATCAAGCGGCGTGTAGCCAGGACGTGGCTCCCACAGCAGTTGAATATTGATCACTTGTCCAGTTAAGTCACCGCCCGCGGCAAGTTCATTTGGCGTGAAGTCGCTTAGAAAAAATGTGGTCTGCGCGGGCTCAACGGTGTAAACGCATTGCTTGGGTTCAAACGGAAGTTTGATTGGATTGGCGGCCAAGCCGGCGGTGGTCAAGCGTGTTCCCTTGGACCACGGCCACTGAATTGTGTAGCAACCTTGCAACACGCCAGCCACGAGCAAGGTGCACGCAAAGGCAAAATATATTCGTGGGGATTTTTTCAAAGGGGTTGTTCTAAATTTGGTGAAGTCACTTCTTTAAGCGCCAGCAGCGGTGGGCTGATTCCCAATGTGCTGAAGATATTGCGTTCTGTGATTGCGCGCAGAGACACCGGGCTGAGGCGTGGGCCAGCCTCGTTTGCCCAGCGATTTACGGTCAAAATGCTTTGCAAAGCCGCGCTTGGCGTGTGAAATGGAAATCCGCTGCCAGGCAAAATTTGTTCCAGCACTCCAAGTGACTGGGCGTCGGCAAGGGCCGGCAGCAATCGCCAAGGGCGCGCCACCAACATGGAAGTTTCGGTGAACAGTTGCGGATGACGCGTCAACATGGCAAGGCATTCATCCGTCCATGGCCAGCCAAATCCGCCAATGACAATTTTTAATTTTGGAAATTGCCGCGCCGGTTCATCCCACGCGCTTGGTCGGGCAAAATCAATTGGCGCGCTTCCAATGGATGTACCCAATGGAAGCGAGATCACGGGTCGGCCTTCGGCTTGGCAGCGCTCCCACAATTTCATGGCCTCTGGGTGCGATGGATGCATTCCTTGCGCGGCGGGCGCAACACAAATTCCTTGCAAGTTGAATGAGCGAGCCACGGCGAGTTGTTGACTCCAATCGTGCGCCACTGGATCGATGCCCGCGAAACCAACAAGCCGAAATGGATCACGCGAGACGGCCGCGGCGATGTCCGCGGGCGGAACACACACGCCAAGAGTCACGCAATGAATGCCGCACACAATCGCGCCACTGAGTGGGCGAACGGCTTCCGCAAGTGTGTCAAAGCTGGTGTCAAGACGGCTCCAACCAGAATGCGCGTCGGTGGCGAAGCGGCCTTCAAGCGCGGGCCGAAGCAGTTCGGAGTGATTCCACGCGTAGGTGAGCGAATCAAATGGCATTGTTGAATTTCATCATACGAGAGGACGCGAGGCCAGCGTGAGGGCGCATGTGCCAAATGTCAGCGAGTGCTGCTGGATATTTTGAAAGCCAGAAGCCGCGGCAAATCGAGCAATTCCTTGTGGAGAAATAAAGGTGGCAACGCTGCGTGGCAAATACTTGTATGCGCCAGAGCGATCGCGCGCGATCAGTGTCGCGGTGAACGGCATGATGCGCTCGGTGTACAGGTTGTGAAAAAATCGCACGAACTTTGATTGTGGTTGATCAAATTCAAGTATGGCAAGCACGCCGCCTGGACGAAGCACGCGAAAAAATTCCGCGATGGCTTTGTCAGGGTTGGAAACATTGCGTAATCCAAACGCGATGGTGACTACATCGAATGTCGCGTTCTCGAATGCAAGTTTTGTGGCGTCGGCGTTGACATAGCGAATGCGATCACTTGAGTTGTTCAGTTTGCGCGACTTGATCTCGGCAATCTCCAACATGGCTGGCGTGTAGTCACCACCAGTGGTGTTGGCGCCAGCTTTGTAAAACAATTCGGTGAGGTCGCCTGTACCGCAAGCCACATCAAGAATATTTTTGTCGCGCAGCGAACCTAAGCGCGCGGCCACTTCACGCACAGTGCGCTTGCGCCATGATTGATCCAAACCAAATGAGTGAATGCGATTGTTCAGGTCGTAGCTTGGCGCGATGGCGCTGAACATGCTTTGCACGCGCGTGGCCTTCTCTGGATTGGCGTGCGGGTCGGTATTTAATTGATCCGAGGTCCAAGATGGACCAGTATTTGTCATAGCATTGATCCTACGGCGAGTTGCCATTCAGTTTGTTGCCAGTAGACAAGACTCAAAAACCCTGTTTTTACGCTGAAATTGAAGCCTATATGTCGCATAACACATATTGCAGGTTCCGATATTCATTTATCCGCAAGTGTTGGCGATGGCGCATGCATGCGTCCGATTTGTTCTCGCCGCGCGGAGTCGCGGTGAAGCAACTCGATTCGCTCGACAAGAGGTCTACACGAATCACTTTGGAAGACACCAATCATGAACGCAACCAAGAACAACAATTCAACTTCAGAAATCACAAACGAATTTTCGCCCGACATGATTGTCGATCGGCTTCTTCCAAAATTAATCGAAGGCAATCGTGAGGATGTCCGCGCGATTGTCGCGCGCGCATTGGCTGGCGGCGTTTCAAGCGAGACCATGGCGGAGTGCGTGGCGTGGCCGATTCATGAGACACTGCATAAGCTTTCACGTAAGGATCAAATTGAGCAAGTGGCGTTCAATTATGCAACACGCGCGTTGCGCAACGTGGTTGATCACTTGCAGCTTGGATACCACCGTCAGCAACGCAATGGCCAGCGCGTGATGCTGTTCTGCGGGCCAAACGAGAACGAGGATTTGGGCGGGCAACTCGCGGCGGACTTGCTTGAAGCCGCTGGATTTGAAGTGACTTTTGGCGGCGGCGGTGTGTCCCATGACGAAATTCTTGGAGAGGTTCATCAGCGTCGACCAGATTTCTTGGTGCTCTTCGCATCGGCCGCAAGCGACGCGCCAAGCATTCGCGCCATCATTGACGCGGTTAAAGGCGTGAACGCTCTGCCAGGCATGGAAATTGTGGTGGGTGGCGGCGTGTTCAATCGCGCCGATGGTTTGGCCGAGGAAATTGGCGCCAGTCGTGTGGCGAAAAGTCCGGCGCATCTTGTGTCCACGCTGCAAGAATCGAAAAAGGAAATCGCGAGTTCGCCAGTTGCAAGCGCTGCCAAGCAAAGATCAATGCGCGCGGTTGCGTAAGGTGTTCGACTAACATTGCAAGCGTGACGCCTGCACAACAAACAGAATTTCCACCGCTTGCAGACGCTTTGCTCAAAGCTTCGCGTCATCCGTGCGCGGCGGTGTTGACCAAGGCGTTCAAGGCAATTCCAAAGGGCGCAATGATTTGCGTTGCCGCCAGTGGTGGTGCGGATTCCACGGCGCTTGCGTTATTAACCAAGGCAGTATTGCGCCGGGGAAATTGGAACATGTGTATTGCCACCGTGAATCACAATTTGCGCGATGAGGCTCAGGGCGAAGCGGAGTTCGCGCAGCGAGTTGCTGCGTGGCTGGATGTGCCTTGCAGCATTTCGCAGGTGCATCCAACCGCGGGCGCTGGCGTTGCTGATCGCGCGCGCAAGCATCGGTACGAGGCGTTGAGCCAAGCGGCGCTGAAAGCGGGGGCTGTCGCTCTGCTTACGGCGCACCATGCGCAAGATCAACTTGAAACAATGTTGCTTCGGTTGGCCCGCGGCGCTGGACCAAAAGCGATTGGAGGAATGCGCGCGCGGCGAAAATTAAAATCTGGCGTGATTTTATTGCGGCCTTTGCTTGAAGTGTCGCGCGAAGATTTACGATCGCTGTTGACGCACGCAAATATTCCCTGGTGCGAAGACCCCACCAACGCCAATGTGGCCAAGCCGCGCGCCCGCATTCGCGCGCAAATTCTTCCGGTGCTTGAGTCCATTCACAAAGGAGCCGCGGTTCGTGCAAGTCGAGCGGGCAGGCGTTTGCGTGAAAGCGGGCGATTACTGCAAAAAACGGCGCGCCACGTGATGGTGGGAGTTGGTCCATGGCCTCGCGAGCAGTTGCGCGCCCACGGACCGGCGCTTCTTGCCACGGCGCTAAAGCGCTTTGACGTTGAAGCGAACGAGCGCGAGTTAGAAGTGGTCGTTGGAGCCATCCGCGATCGAGTGAGCAAGCCGCGCGTGTTTCACGTCGGGAAAAATTCACTTAGCGTGAGTGCGCATGATGTTCGGCTGAACGCATGCAAATAAGTTTTCGCGCTTGAAATTCATTAAAATCCAATCGCATTGGAACCTGTTCATCGCTTCGCGCGCCAATAGATTGGGAAATTTTGTGTGTGACCCAACGGTTGTTGGTTGAGCGCGTGTTTATCAACGTCTTAACGAAACTGCAACGTCGCTTCCAGGCTTTCACGATTCTCCGAGTCAATGCACACGCGTTTCACAATGCCATTCTCTATGGACAGAAGAATGGGCGTGCCGACAACATATTCAGGTCCCTTGATGAACGATGTATCAATGCAATCGGTGCATGGATTGGGCAACTCAGCCGCTGGATTTGTGTCTGGAATAGAAATCAACAATGTGGGCGCTGGCAGTTTCACCATGAAATACTTTTCAAGCACCTCGTGGCAGTGGTCGCAATCTTTGCGATAGAACATGACAATCCATCGGCCTTGCTCCAAATTCGCGGGCAGTGGTTGCTGAATCAACGCCGCCAATGGTTGCGATCGCAGCGGCTTGCCAACCCATTGCTCCACTTGCGGCATGTAATAAGGCTGTAGTTGCGCGGGCGGTTTAGGCCATGCGCTTGACGGTGCACTTGATGACGCGGTTGCGGGAGTTTGCTCGGGCAATTGCTTTGAAATGGGTGCGGCCGTGCTTGTGTTTGCCGGAGTCGTTGGCGCAGGAATTGTTGGTGTAGCTGAGCTTGTGGTTGTTGCACTCGTTGCGGTCGTTGTCGATGGCGCAGGAATTGGTGTCGAGGCAATTGCCGTGGTTGTTGGCGGCGCGTTTTCGATAGGTTGCGCCTGCACCATCATCTTTGTGGGCAAACCAAAAGTAATCGCCACCGCGAACGCGCTTGTCGCAACCCATGCGCCCGCAAGCGCGCCAGTTTTTTTGACTTGTGTTGTTGGAAGCCGGGGCTTGAACAACAACACGCACGCCAACATCGTTGCGTCAATGATCAACACCACGATAGGTGGCGGGCCTTTGCTTCCAAAGCATCCGCAACTGGCGTCGCCAGAAATAACCACGCTTGTAAGAATGCCGACAAAGAGCATCAACACCAACGCGGCCAGGGCGCGGCTGAATTTTGGTAGCAAAATCATGGCGGCCGCCAGCGTGAATTCCATTGAAATTGTGCCGCGAAGCGCTATGTCAAAGAAGCGCGTTAAGTCCGCCTCCGCACCCATGCCATACAAGTTGGCCATCCAAGTGTACATGCCGCGTACTGGCTTGGGCAGAAGCGCGGGCGTGCCGTCAAGCAATTTCACCAACGCGCCGGTGAACAACCACGCGGGAACAATTCCGCGGCACATGATGGTTCCAAAGAGCGATCCTGTTCGCACGGCGGAAGCTGTACTTGAAGAATTGCGCGAATCGACTGTCGCATGATCAGATGATGGATTGGAAGTTGTCATTGTTGCTTTGTAGTTGTAAAAAGTGTAGATACAAGATCTGTCAGACACGTCATGTGAAAGCCATCAACGCATAGGCGCGCTGAAGTGTTCGCACGCCTCACACAAGATATGCATGATCATTTGATGCGCCTCTTGAATGGCGGCGCCGTCCACGCCGCCAATCACAAGCGCGTGGGTGAAGTGCGCCAAGGCTGGACCGCCGTCGCGGCCTAGGAGCCCAAGCGTGGAAATATTCATACGCTTTGCCACTTCAAGAACGCGCAGCAAGTTTGGGCTTTTGCCACTGGTGGAAAACACAACCAGCAAATCACCGGCGCGTCCAAGCGCCTCGAGTTGGCGGGCGAACACTTGTTCAAAGCCAAAATCATTGGCAATGCAAGTCAGCGCGGTTGGGTCGGCGCACAATGAAATTGCCCGAAGCGCGGCGCGATTTAGTTTGTAGCGGCCCGTCAATTCCTCCGCCAAATGCAGCGCCTCCGCGGCGGAACCACCATTGCCGCAGGTGAACACCGTTCCTCCGGCTTTGAGCGTGTTGGTCAGCAATTCAATCGCAGTATTCACGCGCACTTTCTGCGCGGCCAATGCGTCAATGGCTTTGCGGCTTTCTGACAAACGTAGATCGATCATTGCGGAGTGGTCCATGTGCAAGTAATTCTACGGGGACTTTGACATTGCGTGTTCCGAATTGTCGCATCCAATGGCGGTGCGCAGGCGGAGTGCAGGTTTATAATTGTGCAAAGCAAGATCTCACATTTTATAGTGCGGCGCGCGGTCCGAACGCATCGCACTTTCGTTGGAAATATTTTGTGATTTGTATGAATGCCAACGCTCATCTTCAAGTGTAAAGTTGACCTACAGTTTGCCGCATCCATGTCCACATTGAATCAACGAAGTGAAATGCCCGTGTCCGCCGATGAATTGTCGGCGTGGCATTTTCGTGAAGGCGCGCTGACACGTTTGATACCGCCGTGGGAAAATGCGCGCGTGATTCGCACTTCCGGTCCGCTTGCCAATGGCAGTTTGGTGGTGATTGAGTTGCGCAAAGGTCCCGTGAAGATTCACTGGCACGCCATTCATGACCGCGTGGAGCCGGGCAAAGGCTTTCGCGACACGCAGCAGAAGGGCCCGTTTCACAAATGGGTGCATGAGCATCGCTTTCAGTCGCTTGAATCTGGTAAGAGCACGCTTGAAGATTGCGTGAATTATCAAGAGCCGTTTCCGCCGCTTGGCCGCTGGTTTGGCGCTGGATTTATTCGCGGCGAACTCAACCGGCAATTTCAATTTCGTCATGCGCGCACCTTCAATGATTTGCGCCGTGGCGCGGAGAGACCAATTCACTCCGCCAAAACAGTGGCCATCAGTGGCGCCACTGGAATGATTGGTCGGCAACTCGCTGGTTTTTTAAGTTGCGCCGGCGAAACTGTGCGGCGCATTGTTCGCACAACAAAAGGCGCGCGCGACGGCGATATTTTGTGGAATCAAACCAGCGGCGAATTTGATCTTGCCAAACTTGAAGGCTGCGACGCTGTTGTGCATTTGGCTGGTGAAAATATCGCGGGCGGTCGTTGGACCGATCAGCGCAAGAAACTCATTCTGTCCAGCCGCGTTGATGGAACGCGTCAATTGTGCCAAGCGCTTGCGCGTTTGAAAAACAAACCAAAGGTATTAATCTGCGCCAGCGGTGTTGGCTTCTACGGCGCGGGCGATGACAAACCATTTGATGAAACTTCCGCGCTTGGCGCGGGATTTCTGGCGCAAATTTGCAAGGAATGGGAGTCGGCAACGCAAGCCGCAAGCGACGCGGGCATTCGCGTTGTGCATATGCGTATTGGTATTGTCATCAGCGCGCAAGGCGGCGTGCTTGCGAAATTGCTCACGCCATTTCTGTTGGGTGCGGGCGGTCCAATTGCAGGCGGTCGCCAAGGCATGAGCTGGATTGCGCTGGATGATTTGATCGCCGCGATCACATTTGCGATTGACAATGAAAATATTTCTGGCGCGCTCAACGCCACCGCGCCTGCGCCACTATCCAACCGCGACTTTGGGGGCATACTTGCGCGCGTGCTGCATCGGCCATTCTTGGCGCCGCTTCCGGCATTTGTGGTGCGCGCCATCTTTGGCGAGATGGGCAAAGAATTACTTTTGCAGGGCGCGTTTGTGCAACCAAAGAAATTGCTTGAGCATGGATTCCGTTTTGACTTTCCCAAATTGGAATCCGTGTTGCGATTTGAATTGGGCAAAATGAAAAAGAATTCCACTTCAACCACGGAAAAATAATGAGCTCGACCCTTGTTTGGTTTCAACTTGATTTGCGACTTGATGATCAACCCGCATTAGGTTTTGCCGTTGCCGCTGGCAACGCCGTGATTCCGGTGTATTGCCTAGACATTGCGCGCGAAGGCAAATGGGCGCCCGCTGGCGCCAGCAAATGGTGGCTACACGAATCCCTCAAGTCGCTTGACGCATCGCTGCGCGCCAAAGGTTCGCGCTTGATATTGCGCAGTGGCGACACTGTGAAAGAGTTAATGGCGCTTGCCAAAGAAAGTGGTGCCACATCAATCGCCTTTAACCGCCGCTACGAGCCGTGGGTGCGCGATCAAGAAGAAGCGTTGCAAACCGCGGCGCAGTCGCGCGGCATTTCGCTGCATCGCTTTGAATCTTCATTGTTGTTTAATCCTGATGTCATTCGCACAGGCAGCGGTTTGCCGTACAAAGTGTTCACGCCGTTCTGGAAAAATTGTCGCTCGCTTGCCGCGCCGGATTTGCCGCGCGCCGCGCCATCAAAAATCACGCCGCCAACGCAATGGCCCAAGTCGCTTGAATTGTCGGATTTACAATTGCTGCCCAACAAGCCGTGGATTAAAGGTCTTGCCGACGCGTGGACGCCTGGCGAGGCTGGCGGTGCGGTCAACGTACGCGCATTTTTAAAGCAAGCGGTTGGCGACTACAGCGTGGGCCGTGATGTGCCAGGCGTTCGCGGCACAAGTTTGTTGAGCGCGCATTTGCACTTTGGTGAAATTTCCGTGCGCCGCGTGTGGCTGGCAACGCAAACGCGCATGAACGATGAGACCAAAACATTTCGCGACAACGCCGACAAATTTCGCGCTGAGCTTGGCTGGCGCGACTTTGGC
>SXGQ01110457.1_pt1 | contig 21036 bp, 21 predicted proteins | sample 3178371 | NCBI WGS metagenome assembly SXGQ01 (sample SAMN11356859, study PRJNA531348) | freshwater metagenome | isolation source: freshwater sample F1-20 | place: China: Fuxian Lake, Yuxi | collected 2017-12-25 | reverse complement strand
GTACACGCTTCTAATTTATAATCGTCAAATATTGTTTCGTCTACTTCAATCGTTTCTTTCCAGTTAATACTGGTTACTACAACTTTTTTCATAAGTCCAAATCTCCGTCATTTAGTAGGTCCATGTTGTCCAGTTTGCGTTTTACACTTTCACAAACCTTTTCTTCTACTGTATTAGCAACAAAGACAATTTTCTGAATACTCTTACTCTTGGCACTATCACGCCAAACTCTTCCAGTTGATTGTCTCATTAATACAGCAGAATAACTAGGTGATATAATAGACATTCTAGGATGTTTACCGTTCAAATCATGTAAACTTAAACCAGCACCACCAGCTTGAATATTTACCAATATTACCCGTTCTTTATCTGCTTGAAAATCGTCAATATTTTGTTGTCTTGTTTTTGCATACTTAGATTCACCATTAACAATACACTTTGTATTTAATCTTTCTGATAAAGCATCAATAGTTTCTGTAAAATTACAAAATACAACCACACTCATTCCACTTTCAACTGCTTCTTCAATCATTTCAATGAATAATGGAACTTTTACCAATTCTACTTTTTGTCTAGCTCTAAGAATTGCAGTCAATTCACTAGTATTTTCTTTACTTTCCTTCTTTATCTTTTTTTGTAACTTAGCCAATTCAGCTTCCATTTCCGCATAAATGCCATTAATTTTCTTTTGGGCATCTTCTTCCATATTATAACATTCAGCGTCAATTTGACTTTCTGGAAAGTTAGGAATTGTATCTCTAGATAATCTTACACCTCTATTAACAAAAATATCATTGTGTAATTTCTTTAATACGTCTTTATCATTGTTAAATTGTAATCCAAATCTACCTTTAGTTACACCATGCGCATATAACCAAGTATAATATTGTTTGTTGTTTTCAAACAATTTAATTGCCATACCTACAGTCTTTAATTCCAGTGGATTTGTAGCATTGGTAGCACTACAAAACAACATCTTATATCCTTGTTTTAATGCTTCCAAACAAGTTTCACTGTTTTTTGTATTTGCACCTTTTAATTTTTGACTTTCATCCCAAATAATTAATGTGGATTTAGGTATCTTCCATACGAATTCATTACGTCTAGTATCTCTTCTCTTTACATAAGACGCAATCATACTGTCTTTCTTACCCATTCTCAACATTTCATAGTTAATAACTCCTATCAATCTATGATTTATTTTAAAATGATTTTTAATTACTCGTTTCCAAGATTCCATTACTGCTTTTGGACATACTACAAGAATATCCATATCTAATTCTCTTGCAGTACCACATGCATTATATGTTTTGCCAACGCCAACATCACTACCATCAATTGCACATCCCCATTTCTTAATTGCAGCACATAATTTTGATACCGCATTAACTTGCCATGGACGTAAACCATCCGATACTTTTACTTCATATGATTTAAGTGGTTCGTCAGATTTAACAGTATCAATTGTTTTCTTCTTAGAAAACTGTTCTTTGGTTGTATGGGTTTCTGTTAATAACCAGTCATTGTCTACTTTTTTTACACCGTAACCTTTATCTTTTAATTTAAAGCTGTTACCTTTCCAGTAAACAAAGAATTCATTACGATAATTTACTGGAATTAACCAATGTCTTGTCCAAAGAGGTATTCCACTCTTTGATTCAATTTCATAAACATCACTCCATTTTACATCCAAATTAATCATATTTAGTCACCCATTTCGGTACGGTATTTGCTATAATGTGCAACATCATGGATGTTACAGTTTTTTAGTATACCACCTTTTGAAACAATGCCAATATTAAATACGGTTCGCATTGATTCGGTAAAAGTCCGACCTTGTGGATCATCATAACCATGACCTAAATCAATTAGATTTTGCATATAATTGGCTCTGGTTTGTCCAAACTTACGTTGAACTGTTCCTTCTAAATGTTTCACCAAACCTTGTGTATTTTCAAATATAAAAGGTTCTTTTCTTTGTGTAGTATCTACAATATAAAATTTATTCATACATTTATATATAGTCGTATATGTGTATATATTACAATATAATAAATGGAAATCAAGTTATTATTAATCACATATTACGGATTAGTTTTTTCTATTAAACCACGAATAATTTCTTGTAATGATTCTTTATAACTTACTCTTACAGGAGCTTTACCTTTGCCACCACTACCTTTTTCGCCTCTACCAGCTTTTCTTTGTGCAGATTTCTTTCTTTTTACCCAATTAGCAATAGCTTTTTTACCACCTTTTGCTCTTAATCTATCTGCATATTTCTTACCCAAACAAGCACTGTAACTACTTCCTTTTTTAGCATCACCACATTTACCAGCCTTTTTACCACTACTATCATATCTATCCCAACCACCTCCACTAGCACTACCTACACCACCTTTGCCAAACCATCTACCCAACCCACTGTTGGCATAAACTTCATCTATTAAATCAATCATTTGATTTTCTAACTTTTCAATTGGATAAGACATAATCGTTTATAAATATAATGTAATTAAGTATAAATATTCAATATTTATAAAATATGGCAAGTGCTAAAGACATCAGGTTTGACCAGAGAAATGTAACCAATACTGCTTACCAAGAAAAATATGTAAACGGTAACAGTCTCATAATAAGAACAGATTCTACAGGATCTGTTGTTGGTGCATCTACATTAGAAGGTGTTGCAATTGGAACGACTACACCAAGCACAGCAAATTTTACCAATGTAACCGCATCTGTAATTAGCTCTTCTGTATTAATTGGTAATTTAAGTGGAAGTCTATCTGGCAGTAATATATTCGCAAATAATATTAGTACTAGTAATCTTAATGTTAGTCAAAACATTGTAAATAATGGTACGTTGACTGTTGTTGGAAATAGTATATTGTCAGATGTATTCTCAACAAATGTAACATCAAGCAACATAAGTGCAAGCGGTAATATTAGTTCTTCAAATTTATTTGTTTCTAATAATACCACATTAGGAAATGATGTAAATGATTTAATCAAAATCACTGGAAGTTTATCTTTATCAGGTTCAATATTTACAAATTCATCATCATTTGTTGATTTAACCGCAAATAGAGTTGTTTATACTGATAATAATAGAATATTGTCAACTGATGATAGTTTAATTTTTGATGGTAATGCTTTAACCGCTTCAAATTTATTAGCAAATACTGTTGATATTAATGACGGTACTATAGATGGAACTATTATTGGTTTAACATCCGCAACAACCGCTAAATTTACAGAAATAACAGCAAGCAACATAAGCGCAAGTGGTAACATTAGTTCTTCTACTGCCAATTTTAACACTCTAACTTCAATTTTGTCAACATTATTTAATGTTACAAGTAGTAATATTTCTGCAAGTGGTTATATTTCTTCATCTACTGTAGATACTACCAATTTAATATCTGCAAATAATATATTGACTAATATTACATCCAGTAATATAAGTGCAAGTGGACAAATTACCGCAACAGGATTTAGTGGTAGCGTTTATGGTACAAGTAGCTGGAGTAATAATAGTTTAACTGCAAGTTATTTTGGTAGTGGGTCAAATAATTATTTTCCGATTTGGTCATCAAATAAATTATCATACGATAGTTTGATATTACAAAGCAATAATCAAATTGCAATTTTATCTGATACCGCTTCATTTTTAGGAGACGATTTAATAATAAATAAATCAGATCCTTTTTATTCAAATAACAACCCAACAATTGATGCGTCAAATTCTCCGAACCAAACATTAATGTTAACACCAAACGTAATGCTTGGTGGAGATGGAAACAGTGAACATTGGAATAGATTTAATTCAGATGGTACTGTTGATTTTCTTGGTACAAGTATTAAATTTACAAGTGGTGGTGCTGCAGCATTTAATTCAAAAGTAACAATTGGGTCATCAACATTATTGGGAAATAATACACTTGATGTAATTGGCAATATTTCTGCTTATGCAATTACTGCAAGCAACATTACTGCAAGTGGTAATGCGGAATTAGGCACATTATCGGTAAGAGGTAATACTGTACTCTATGGAGACTTTACTGTATATGGAAGCAGTTCCGTAGTTAACATCAGTTCAAGCACAGTAATCATAGGTGATAATAGAATACAATTAAATGCTTGGAGTACTGGTTCTTTTAATCAAAGATATGCTGGATTAGATTTAACAGACAGTGGTAGCAATAATGCAGTTACTAGTTCATTATTGTGGGATAGTTTAAATAACTATTGGTTATTAACAAACAATCAAACTGGCTCCAATCCTGTAGTAACAAGTAGTGCTTTAATATTACAAGGACCAGTAAGTAATTTTGGAAATGAAAAACAAGTTCCAATTAATACATTCTTAAAAGTTGAAACTACAGTTGGCAATTTAACCGCATCAAATCTATCAGAAACAGGAGATATTTTAACATATAATGGTACTGTTAGTTCTTCTGCTGTTAGTGCATCATCTGCATTTTTTAGTCTGGATGTATTAATAAGTGGTGTGTTAAAAGTAGTCAATAAAATTTACGCATATGCAGGTATCATTGGTGATATAACAGGTAGTTTATCTGGCAGTAACATAATTGTAAATACAATAACAAGTAGTGTAATCACTTCATCCAATATCACTTCAACAAATAACAATTTATTTGTTGTTACATCCAGTGTAATTAGCTCATCCACATTAATATCAAATAACAATACATTAGTTAATGTTACATCCAGTAATATAAGCGCAAGTGGTTACGTTAGCGCATCTTCAGCTGATTTTAATACACTAGCTTCAGTAAATAATATATTAACTAATGTTACATCAAGTAATATTAGTGCAAGTGGATATATTAGTGGGTCTAGTGTATATGTAGAAAATACTATAACAGCAGATACTGGTTCATTTACTTATCTGAACATCAATAACACAGGATCTGCACCTACAAATTATACATCATCAGGAATGCCTGGTGAAGTAAGATTTGACAATAATTTTATTTATATTTACACTAACAATGTATGGGTAAGAACACCTATTGTTAGATGGTTAGATTAACCTTTAAGTAAAGATTTATTTTCCATTATGGGTTTTTCTTCATTTGGAATACCCATTCGCATCTTAAGCATTCTTAATGCTGCTTTCGGGTGCATTCGTCCACAATTAAAACCTATAATACCATACTTACGACAAAATGATTCCAATTCATTAATGTCATTTATATCATAATTTACAATCGGAGTATTAGTAGGGTCTTCCTGTTGTTTCTTTTTAGTCATTAATGCAACAGGATCAAAATCTGGGACTCTTGTTGCGGTAGGTCTTTGCATAGACATACCGCCAAAAATTCCACTACCAATTGATGACCATTCTTCCATATCAACCTTTATTCTTTGCGAATTGATCAAATGCTAATGCATTCGTCTTCATTCTTCGTTTAATTTGGTCTGGACCACTTCTTGCATTTTTGTGATCTAAATATTCTTTAGATACTGAATCCCACTTTCCACTATTCATAAGAGCAATAGTCTTCGGACCCAAATCACCTCTATATAAAGCATTTATTACTGCATTCTTTACTGATGTTGGTAGACTATTGAAATTACTAATCTTATTTGATGCTACCTTTTCTTTAATTTTAACATCTACATTAAACAGTTTTTCAATTTGATCTTTGGATAGTTTTTGTTGACCTTTTAATACTTTATCATAATTAACTGCGTCACCAAATAATGATTTAAATAAGTTTCTATCTTCTTGAGAATTGTTTAAATAATGTCCAATACCAATTGTTGGTTTTCCTTCACTATCATCATAAACAGTATCTCGCATACCTTCCCAGTGAGAAATATAATCACTTGTTTTTTGATTTAGTAAAGATGCTTCGCTGTTTTTTACTGCGGTTTGTACGATAGGAACTGGTTGTTTAATTTTAGCCGCATCAACATTTCCAGACATCGCACCCAATCCTAAAACACCAGCAGCAAGCCAATCTTTTACTCCTTCAGTTAATTTAGATTCATCTAAACTGGTTAAATCTTTGATAATTTTACCTTTACCAGTTGCAGTTAGTAAAATACGTTTATCAGCAATAAAGTTTTTGATTGCATCTTTTACGGATGAATTTACTGCGGGTATATTAGAATCGCCATTCATAGAAAAGTCATAATTTTGCATATTGGATAACGTCAAAAAATTATGATTTAAATCCAATACTGCTCTAATATAACCTTTTTTTATCGCATTATCATATGTATCAATCAATGTAGCACCAACAAGTGATGAATCATGGTTTCTAATCCATTCTTCATGACTATATCCAGCTTCAACTACTTTACCATCAGGCGTAAACCAGTATTTCTTTTCTGGTGATACCGTGGTATTAAAACGCAACATTCTTTGTTGTCTTTGTTTTTCTTTATCTTCATAGTAACCTTCATCAAGAGTTCTACCTTCTGATCCAAAATGATCCAAATGATGATAAACATCATCAAGATATTCACCCGCAAGATTCAATTTAGCTTTTACCCAATCTTCCAATTGAGTATTTGGTTGCAACATTGTTTCCAATTCTTTTGCATCACTATTAAGTTGTTTTAACGCACCCATTGCCATTGAACTATTTTGTTCTTTTAATAGTTCTTGAAGTGCTTTTTTATAATATTCTTTAACAGATTTACTTGAAGTTTGTCCACCAGCTTGTCTTTTTCTACGAGCTGCACAATGTGCTTTTTGACTAAATCCTTTTGCGTTGCTACAATCTATTGACTTTTTATACTTATTTGACCACTTTTCTTCAATATTTTGTGTACCTTTTTGTTTTTCTTCATTGTAAAACTTAAGATAATCTCTTACTGTAGCTACATAATCACATGCATGATTCAATTTAGCTTTTACCCAATCTTCTAAGTTATCGTTAACATCAAACATAGATTGTAGTTTTTCACTATAATCAATGATTTTGGTAATATCACTTTGAGCCATTTCAGCATTTTCATCAAGTACACCTTGAATACTAGATGACTTATGGGTTAAAGCAGTATCTTTGAGTGACACTAATTTTTCCGCAACTTGTTTTTGTGCAGGAGTAAGATTTTGAAATCCGTTACTTTCACCCAATCCATGTAGAATTGAATCAACACCACTTTTGGTAATCAATTTCAATCCAGCATCACGAATTTTATCGGCTAATTTTTTACCTTTTAAAGATTTCTTGAAATCGGCCAATTGTTCCAATTCACGAATTGCTTTTTTAGCGTAATTGGTGTATGTAGTATAGTCACTCATAAAATTATCTCCAACCTCCACCTTTAGATTTGTACCATTTAGCTGCCCATGCATTGGCATAAGCACTAGGATATACATCAAACTTTGATCTTGCTAATGATTTGGCTCTCGACCATAATTTACTGTTTGTTGCTTTTGCACCTTTTTTCTTTTTCTTTGTCTTTGCTTCGTTTAAAGTAGGTTCTTCAATATCAATTTCAACAGTTTTATCGACGATTGGATTGCTTCTTCTTCCTTCTACTTGTCCATTTGATGTTTTACCTATAGTACCGCCCATATTACCACCATCGACATTGTTATTTCCTACTCTTGATTTATCATTTAAGCTTTGGTTTGGATCACCTAAACCAGAATTAGTAGTCGGCTTAAATTCGGTTGCAAGTCCGGCATTTACTAATTTAGAATAATATTCGGGATCTTCAGTTAAATGGTCCATCGCAATTTCAGTTGCAATTTTCGGATCATTTGTATGTTCCATTTCTACTTGTACACCAATTGCTAATTCTTTGGTATCTACATTAGATGGTGCAGTTGTATCACCTACGCCACCTGTAAGTTCTGCAACTTCTTCGGTTAAATGTTCATAAAATTCTCTATATGATACATCCCAATCATTGTGTTCAGTATCTGTCCATTTATCAAATTCATTAAGTTTTTTCATTTTAGCAATTTTATTAAAAGTTTTACCGTCATCCCAATATGGGTCAATCATCCATCTTCTACCCTTCATTCTAGGATCACCGATTAACGGATCATTTGGTTCTTTTTTAGGCTTTTGGGAATCGTTTTTCATATTTCTTTTGTGCCATTTCTCTAATTATTTTACCGATTTCTTTTTCTTGTGGTGTACGATAATCTACAACTTCTTGTTGTGGAGTAGCCATTAAATTATATGGTTCTGCTTTTGATTCTGGTCCCATAAATGATGGTTTTACTGGTAACTTGTCGTCGTCATCAATGTTCAACATATGTAATTTACTGTAGTATTTGTTATCTTCTTTAAGATTTCTTACCACTAATTCTTTAGCCAAGTCTTTTCTTTTAAACACCATTTTCTTCAATTCATATTGTAAACCAGCCAAAACTTCGTCTGGTGTAACTTTATATTTGATATCATCAACATCTTTATCGTATTGACTTGGACTATAAGTTGATTTATTATCATAATCCTCTGGTGGAGGAGTACTGATATCACTTGCAGAACCAGCTATAGTAGGAGCATATTTGAAACCAGCTAATGTGGAATTAGCTTTGAATGCACCAATATTTTGAGATACATCTGGTGAACTGTATGTACCCAAACTAGAAGCACCGCCTAATCCACCTTGTATATAGGACTGTCCCGTATACATTCTATCTCCCATATCATTTTCATTTATAGTTTTTGACATAACTATAAATATTGAATTAATTTAATATAATTTTAAAATCTTTCACCATATTTGTTATATTTCGTTCTGTCATAATATGTTGATAAGCAGATTCTATCTTATTTTCGTTTCTTTTATAGTTTAAAAGCAATTGTTTTAGTTCATCTGGCGAAGAATAAACATCACCATATTCAGCCATATCAGTTGCACCAGCTATATTTCTTGATATCCACGGAATTTTATTAGTCATTGAATCTAATAATACCAAACCAAATCCTTCACAGTAACTATTCATGATGTATAAATCGGAATTCGTAAGTATATTTAAATATTCATCCCTACTATTGATTGAAAGACATATTATGTTTTTATTACTATAATTTGGACAATTGCCTAAATAACCAGTTAATATCAGTTTAGTATCTTTTAAATTCAATTCAGTAAAAATCAATGCTAGTTCATCAAACCCTTTATGATGACTAAATCCACCAGAACTACAAAAATAGTTAAATTGTTTTTCAAACTTACATCCTAATGAATTTTCAACATCAGATGCATATCTAATGTATTTTGCCTTGTCTACACATTCATATTTAACTACATAGTCATAATCATATGATGTACCCCAAGCAACAGTGGTTGCATATTTAAATCCATTTATTGCACTTTGACTATCAGATGGTTTAATCATCCAATATAAAACTTTAGATTTGATCTTAGTAATATTATTTAATGCAAAATCTTGAATTGGCATATCATTACCGTGAATAATTATCCAATCATAATCATCAGAAAATATAACATTTCGATCACTAATTACTTTTACTTTACCATAATTACCATTCAATACATCAGTTAAAACTGATACATCATATCCTATATTTGCTAAATTTTCACTTATCAATTTAACATTGTATTCAGATCCACCATTATATGGATATGATCTATGTACTACAAATAATATTTTCATATACGTATATGTATAATATATGAATAATATTTTTAACGATGATATTGAAAAATATGATTTTATTAAAATGTTTGGTTATGGTTATTATGAAGATTGGAAAGGATATGAATATAATGCAGAACAAGAAATTGTAAAAACTTGTCTTTTGCCTTTTTATAACAAAAATCACAATGTCTTAGAAATTGGATGTGGCGGCGGAATGTGGACTACTAATTACCTAGTACCAAATTATAATTTAATTTATTGTATAGATGTTGTATCACCAACATTTACTTTAAATTCGAATATTAAATATATTGAAGTAGATTCTAAAAATTATTATTGTACTGACGTAAATAATGATTCAATAGACTTTGTCTGGAGTTTCGGAACTTTCTGTCATTTTAGTATGCAAGCATGTGAAGAATATATGAATAACATTTATAAAAAAATGAAATCAGGCAGTAATGGAATTGTTATGTTTGCTAATTGGAAACGTAATTTTAAATTAAAACATTTAGATCCAACAGATAAATGTGGAAATTGGTATTATAATAATGAAGAATATACGATTAATATGATGAATAGTTTAAACTTTAAAAATGTAAAAGACATGTTACCAAAATTTAGAGATTCTTTAATTTATTTTGAGAAATAATTATTACCAACCAATCATCAATACATTCTTCTTCTTCAACCGTTAATTGACAATCAATTATTGAATTTGATAGAAAATCATTCATACAAAACTCTTCTCCGTTTTTATTGTTAATATAAAACTTAGAATCTTTAACAAAAAAATTCCAATTATGCAACCCTTGATAATTTTCTATCATACCTTCATTTAGTTTATGTTCTAAAATTACGTACTTGTTAGAAACGTTTACCATTTCTTGAATAGATTTGATTGGATTAAATGTATGGTCAATGCTATTTCTAGCATAAACAATGTCAAATAAATTGTTTTCAAAATGCAATGATAATTCAGATGCATCTAGTGGAATAGGCACCGCCGGCGGATAAATATTATATTGATTATACAATTTATAATAATTTTCTGCTAAGTAATCTACTGCTGTTAATTTTATATTTTTAGTAGATTTTCTACCTAGAAAAGGTATTGGACCTGAACCTACATCCAAAATTGATATTTCTTGTTTGTCAATCGAATCTACCAATAATTGAACATTTTTATGTAATGGTAATTCCATATCTAATCTTTTTTTAACATATTGATGTAAATATGAATTTGAATCTGTTGTGTATTTATAAAAAACATGATTCCAATGATCTATTTCTGCATTTACTAGTTTTTTCCAATCTTTAATTTCCATAATCATATATATTTTTATGAATGTTATTGTTTCGTTTAATACAAAAAATAATCCGAATGCAATATCATCAAATGTAAATGAAAACATAAAAACTGCGTGTAATAATTGGAAATGTGAATATATTAGAATTGAAGAACCTTTACAACCAAGTAATTTTCATGATATGTTCACGAAATTATATTTACCATATAAAGTAAAAAATTTCAATCGTTGTTTATATCTGGATACTGATATCATTATAAAACACGACTCGCCAAATCCATTTGAATTATTCGATAATGATGATTGTTGTTATGTTGTAAAAGATATGCAACAACCTTTTCTTTTAGATATAATAAAACAAGAATTTAAAGACAATCAACTTTGTAAACCGTGGTACAATGAATGTAAAAGAGTATTAGGTGTTGAATTAAATTATCAAACATATAATGATAATTTCTTTAATGCTGGTATGTTTATGTTTACCCCTAAGAAACATTTATATATGTTTGATCATATAATAAATTCTTTGAAATTAATACATGAACCATATCCTACAATTCATCAAGTTGAACAAGCATTAGTAAATTATGTATTTATGTATTATTTAAAAGAAAACTTGATACATATACCAAAAGAATGGAATTATATAGATCCACCGTTAGAATCAAATAATATGGAAGGTTATATTTACCATTTTACAGGATGGTATTATCAAAAATACAAATCAATGATTCAAACATACGATTTATGGAAAAAATAGCTATAGTTACAATTGCGACTGGTAAATATATTTCTTTATTTGACGAATTGCAAAAAAGTATATTTGAAAAATTTCTACCTGATTATGATAAAACTATATTTTTATTTACGGATTCAAATTACACACAATCAAACAATATTAAAATAAGTAAAATTTTACATTTACCTTGGCCATTAAATACACTTTTAAGATTTCATTATATTAATACAATAGTCGAAAGTTTAAAACAATATGATTTAATATATTACATAGATAGCGATATTATCGTTAAAAATACTATAGATAAAGAAATATTTCCGAATAATAACACTGAAGTTGTTGTAACTCAACATTTCTGGGAATTTAAATGCACACATCCATATGAAGATAATAAAAAGTCAACAGCTTATGTTGATACATTAGATGCGAATTTTGATCCTAAATATTGTCAAGCATGTTTTTTTGGTGCTGAAACAAATGTGTTTCTAAAATTGTCAGACTGTTTACAAAACAATATTAATATTGATTTTAAAAATAATACTATTGCTAAATGGCACGATGAATCTCATTTAAATAAATATATTCTGACCGTACCTACAAAAATATTGTCTAGTTCATATACACATCCACAATCAATTTCATTGGATGAAAATCCAAACGGTGTAAAATTAATTCATGGAAATGTTCATTGTTCGTTATAAGATTATTTTATCGGATGATAAAAATAAGGTTTAGTCAAATCAACTTTAATATCATTAATTGTCCAACTTATATACTTTTCAATATCTTCTCTTCCTTTTTTAAGTGTTGTAAATTGATTAACTAATGTTCCTCCTCTTACTTCTGATAACATCCCGTTATATAAATGTTTATTAGTAAGAATTTCATTTACACATTTACTTAATATATGATTTTTAAAATATATACATGTTGACTGACCATATGCATACAATGTAGGAAACTTTATATTATATGGATTATGTTTTCTGTATAATTTTACCCAATCCCAATCTTCTCTTGCAGGATTACAAATACCATTACCAAAAAAATCAACGTTGGTATCAAAAAAAGATTCAATTGGTATATTACTACCCGTATCATATTCATAAAGGAAATATTCTTCATAATAAGGTTTTTGGATATACATTTCATACAGAAACAAGTCTGGGTCAAACCAATCTAAATGATTATAAGATGCAAAATACTGTATATCTTTATTTGTAGGATATTTTTCTTTATTTGTTATTATTGAATTTGGTAATAACTGATATCCTTCAAATCCTATAGGACATACATCCCAGGTAGGATTTAATTCTTTTACTTTATTAAATCGTTCAATCGTTAAATCATCTACCTTATGATGACTAAAAATAATAACTTTTTTATTCATATTTTAGCAATTAAAACGTCATTTTTTTCCCACCCATTTTCATAATAAAATTTATAAGACGAATTAATGTTTCTTAATTTACTTTCTATCTGTTCAATATAAATACCTACTCCCCACTCAGTCTGCCGTTTAAATATTCTTAAATCGTCTATCATAATTGTATGAGATTTAATTTTAGATGATTGTATAATATCTAATTCATGTAAAATTGGACAATCATATTTACCCCGTATATCAGCATGTATATCAAAATGAGAATCTAACCAAAATAAAGACGAATCATTTAAATTATTGACTATATTTGGTAATACATCTATGGTGTCACCAAATAAAAGTTCAATTTGTTTAGATTGAATTTCAGATTGAAATTTACTTTCACATAAAGTTTTATGTTGTGTAGAAATATCAATTGTATAAATTTTTTTGAAATTACATTGTATCGCTAATTCTACAGATCCTCCTTTGTATGTACCCGTTTCAATAAAGATGTTGTGATTACATTTGTACTTATCAAATATGTTTTTTGTAAGAGTTAAACTCATAAGATTGAATTAATTATATTTAAAAATTTTTGTTTATTTTTTCCATTGACAGATAAAAAATGTCTTCGTATTGATTCTTTATTTTTATTCTGAAAGTCAAATAATTCTTTTTTGTTGTTTAATAGTTCATTAAATTCACTTTCGCAAACCAAATATCCTTTTCTTAATTTATAATCCTTTGTATTTAAAAATTTATAATTTTCATTGTATGTATATACATCTTTTATCCGAATAAATTTAACTAAGTCTGGATCTAAGTATTCCTTGAATACCGGTATTTCACTACAAATTACTAATTTACCACAACTCATTGCTTCCCATAAATAATGTCCCCACGCTTCATACAAACTACAACATATATGAATATCATGATTATTTAAATTAAATGTTACATCATTGTCAGACAAATAATCAATATTTGAATCTAATACATTTATATAATTCAAATCTCTAACTAATTCTGTATTTTTTTGTATAGATTTACCTTTAAAGTGTAAAAACTTGTTTGTGTGATTAGGAAAGTAATATCTGTCTAAACTAAAAAATCCTGTATTGATTACGTTTTTATGATGTTGATCTAGTAACGATTTTGCATAAGACGATTTTACAAATATATAATTAAATCTATTTAAACATGACTTTTCTTCATCATTCAACCATTCTTCATTAACTATATAAACATTTTTTTTATTTTTATCTATCTGTTCTGTCCATATGTTTTGAATAAAGATTCCAATATCACTAACTCTATATTTGTTATTTACAGACATATCATATAATTTTATGTCATAATTTTTTAATATCGTTTTTAATAAAATCGCATCATTAACAATTCCTACACCATTATTCCAATAATAAACATTAATTTTTAACATTATATTGTTAATATTGCGGTTTTTTCATCATTTAAACCAAAACTAACCATACATTTATCATCATCCAATATGGCACCACAAGGAAATACGACCAATGGATTTTCTTCTGGATATATTCTTTCATCTTTTTCATTTCCCCATAGTATAGGTTTATTTGATGTTTCTATAATATTAAATGGTGGGACGGAATTAAATTTATAATATCCCATAAAATAACGTCTTTTTCCGTTACCCCAATAAATATGACTGTGAAAAAATGAAATATAATATCCATCTTTATAAATTGGATTTGTTCCTCCTCTCGGTATTCCATATTTCCAATTAGATTGAAATGAATTATGCGTAATATATTCTGCTAATAAACTACCATTCCAATCAAATTCCAAAACAATATGAGGAGATAATTTATAAATACACATTAATTTGTCTTGATGTACAAAAAATGTCCAATTCTTTTCAATTCCTGTATTTTCCTTTAAATTAATACCATTAAATCCATATTTGAAATGTATATTATCTATATGATTAAAATCTTTGTCAAACACCAACATTTTTTGATTAACCAAATGAAATGCGTCATGTACATATGTTGCACAACTAACATATATTTTATTGTCATGAACCAATACTCTTGGATCTTCAAATTGTTCAAAGTCAACCTCTTCTTTTATATTTAGATTTATTAACTTTAAAGTATCATACTCATATAATTTTAAAGAATTTAATGTCATTTTTTTAGACACAAACTGTGAATTACGAGTCATCAGATATTTTTTATTATTAAATTTAAATATTGATGAATTAAATTCAAAATTTCTACGGGTATAATTTAAATTTAATACTTTAACATCATTGTATTGTTCAGATAAAGATATTTCTTTATCAAATGATTCGTCGTTTGTAATTACATTTTCATTTAAATAATTATGGTAACTTATATCATTTGATGACACTAATATGATTGAATCAATATCAATATAATTTGTATATATTTTTTTTAAAAATAATCCTAACGTTCGTATTTCTTTTTCATTTGTCCGTATATTTGGTGTAACGTAAAAAGAAACATCATCTATATCTTTTAATGGAATACAAATAATATATTCTTCTCCACTTTTCAACATTTTTTCATGTTTAATATTTTTTAATTTGTTCTCCATGAAAATTACTAACTTTTTTTCACTTCCAATACAAATAAAATTTAAACATAAATTGTTTAATTCCTTTTTGGGTTTAATTTTAAAATATCCGTCACTCCATCTAAAAGGTTTGTTTGATTCAATAAATTCTAATGTATGAATTGATTCTAAATCAAATAAATTTGAATCATAAATGTCACTACTTACATTTTTATTTAAATCAGATTTTTTTACTAACATATAAAAAATACAAATTTAATTTGGGATGCATAAAACATCGTATTGTATTCCTTTTTCAGGATAAGATATAATCCGATACCCTAATTCTTTTATTTCTGATAATAAATCATCTTCGGTAAAATTATTACGTTGTAATGTATGTAAATTAACTTCAATCCACATTTTAGGTCTATGTTTTTTTATAAAATTTTTACTTCCTCTTAATGCTCGTACTTCATAACCTTCAACATCCATCTTTAAAAATGTAAATTGTTTATTTTTTACATTAGAACTTAATAATGATTCATAATCATCAAGTTGTATTGTTTTTATGCCACTTCCTTCACACATATAAGAGGCACCAACATTTTTTTCCAAACATAACTTTCCTTCACCATTTGTGTCTGATACAGCTACATCAATTACAAATATACCAGGTATATTTTTTTTCAAACATTCTACACATTCAATATTTGGTTCTATTGCAACGACATTTTCTACACCTAAAAGATTAGCATAAGCAATAGTATGTGTTCCAATATTTGCTCCAATATCAATCGCTGCACCATTTCCAATATGCGGTTTCATTATATTCAATACATATTGATCATGATCTAACCGTCCAGATTCTTCTGTCCAAACAGTAAAATGTGTATCTCCATCAATTACCCAAAAACCATGTTTAGTTTGTCTTATCATAAATAATTATTTATTTCTTCTCTAATTTTTTCATTTATACCATCCCAAGAACGAAATTGTCTTGCCGGATTATATGGAATTACATCTAAATTTGTATTTATCCATTTATATTTATCGTATCCATTTATGTAATATACATACGACCCAAGAATATTGTATTCACTTACTTTTCTTCCTTCAACGTTAGCCATAAAATCAGTAAGTGTTATGGATTTAGTATATAAAAACCAATTTTGAAGATTAATTAGAGATTCTTTTCTATACATTAGAGGTTGTCGTCTCATAAATTCATATTCAATTTCTATACCCATTATATCTTGTGTAATACTTTTCCACGGTGTATCAAGATAATCATAATGTGTAATACATACATATGGAGATTCATTTATACAATAGGTCTCAGGAGTAAATTTGTCAAAAAAACAACAATCAGAATCAATAAATAAAATATGAGTGGTATCATCACCAGTATATTTATTTGCATTCAGTTTCGTCAACTGTTGATCTATATATCCATCTGGATGAATTTCTTTAATTGGAAAATTTTTTGCTGACGAATGATTACAACAATCATCCCCTTCAGGATAAGTAATAATTATATCATTAAATCCAGACGCATATTTTTCTATAGATTTTATACAATATTCCAACCATTCACTGTCTTTTTTATAACTTCTTATAAAGATGTCACATTTCATTGTTACCCTTTCATTTTTTAAAAATTTTTGTCCTAGGATCTTCCATTATAATTTGTGATCTTGTTTTTCCTTTTGTGAAAGAATGTGAATACATATTAAATGGATAATGAACAATCAAACTTACGTCGTATAAATTATTGGGATACTCCACTAATATATTCAACTGTGTATCAACATTTTTTGAATATTCTGATAGAACATAAGTATCTGATAAATGTGGAACTTTAATATTAATATCATAATAATCCCAAAAAATATTTCCATCCGATCTTAATGATTTTATAATAGAAATTAAATCTTTATATTTATTTTTAGGCATATGAATCGCAGAACAGTTTAAAACAGGTGTTGTAGTTACTATTTTATCACCACATTCTAATGGATAAAATCCATAATTTATCATATCAAGATCAGCATACCATCCTCCAACTTCTGACATATATAACCATCTTATAAAACACAACATTTCATATTGTTTTACATTTACAGTTGGATATGATTCACATATTTTATAATATTCATCATACCCTTCACATTCTTGACATTCTTTTAAACCATAAATTACAGGATTCCATCCATAATAACTCCAACTTTTTTTCCATATTTCAATTAAATTATTTTGATCTGTTTGATCAAATCCTTCAATTGGTTCATAAAATGCATATATATTCATAAATATTTGTTTTGATGTATTACAACTTTATGTCCTTTATTTAACATATCATCTCGTTGTTCTTGATTGTAATAATAATCACCACAACCAGAATATGATGATGGTAACCATCCAACTTTATCAAATGATTTTTCTTTTAAATTTTTGAACAAACGAATACCAATTTCTAGATCCCAAGGACTAATAGTATCCATATAATCAGACTTATTTTTTATAAAACTATGTAATTCTTTATGGAAATAAAATTCTGTTTGGTTTGTATTATAAAAAGTTAATGCTCCATTTGTATACAATGAATATGGATATGTATGTTCCACAACCATATATAATTTACACTCTTTTGAGTATTGATATCTATAATCTTGAATACCTTGCAACAAATTACCACTTCCATTTAATGGACATTTAAAAACAGGAGTACCTGTCATTGTAGGTTCTCCAGGCCAATTTAAATGTTCTTGCCAAATGGTATCGTACCAATAATCCTTTCCAACTTTACAATCCCATTCATAACAGAAAAAATAATCTAAATTATATTCTTTTGCAATTTTAATTGATTCCATAAAAGACCAAAATGCATATTTATCACTTGGATTATACATCCCAATTTCCATTTTTGGTATTTTAGGAATTTTTATAAATTTAAAAGGATAATTGTCAGGAACCAAATCCGAATCAGAATATACAATAATTGGAATATTATGTTTAGAATGTTTATATTCTAATAAGTTATCTAAACATTTTTTATTTTGATTTTCAAAATTTTGAAGATACAAAATTATGGCAGATTTAATTTTTTTATTTATTCTTACATTATCTGATGTTAAATTTTCTCTATCAAAAAATGTATTTGTTCTCGGTTCTATAATTTTATTTTCTACTATATTAGTATATAATACATCATTTACATGTTTAACTTTATCAATTGATTGTACATATAAACGATTTTGTTTTTCATAAATAAATTGATAAAACCCAATACTTAATTTTCTTTTATCTTGACTTATTCCATCATCAAATGGACTAAAATAATCACATTTAATTTGTATAACATCTATATCCTTAATTGGAATTTTTATTAAAAGTGATTCATTAACCTCATATTTTTTTGAAAAAATATTAATAAATTCTTCTGTATTTTTTTTACGAACTAATACTGAAATTTCTTTTTTATTAAATAAATTTATACTTTTTAGTATTAAATTATCATAATTGTTACTTGATTTGACTAATAGTTCTCCAGACACACTCATCCATCTGAATTTACCCTCTACAGTATTCTCTAAATCATACCAACCATTTGATAATATCAATACATCTTCATTATTTATTTGTATAATTTCTTTTTGTTTTAAATAATCTGAATATGTAGATTTTAGTTTTTCAACTGATGTTGTCATATCAGCAATTGCCCATTGATAAGTATCATCCAATTTAAATTGAAAAAATACACTTTCATCTATTGCCAACGAATTGAGTTTATAATCAACTAATCCATTATAATCTTTACCTAGATATTCTGTATGTCCACCATAACCAGTAATAATTACTTTTTTATTATTATTAAATGCATCAAATGCACCTAAACAAAATCCTTCCGTTTTAGTTAAATGAAAATAACAATCTCCAATATCATGTAAAGATTTAATTTCGTCATAATTTAAATTGTCTTTAACATAAATGATTGGTGCATGATTATAATCATTCGTTACTTTTATTATTTCTTCTAGACATTTATTTTGTTCTTCTTTAGAATAATTCAATTTAAATGTTTTTACTATTAAAAGTACATTATCATCTGATGTAAATGTATTACAATATGATTCAATTGTATTTAATACTCCTTTTCTTTCAATTAATTGACCTATACAATAAAATTTATAAGAATTTTCTAAATTTAGAATATCATCGGATTTACATAAAATCATACTCTTAGATAAGAGATGTTTTAACCCAGTCTTTTTATGTGGATAATCTACATAAACATGCGGTTCAACTATAATAGGTTTAGTTACTCCACTATTAATAAAACACCGTTTGTTCCATTCAGTGGGTACACTCACAATATCAACTATACTAGCATTAATAGAATTTACCCAAGACGGTAATAATTTTTCAAATTCCCATACGGTTCTACCAATAACGATTTTGTCATCCAAATTGATATTAGGAGCATTTTTAATTACTTCTGTCCATATATCAGGAGTAGAATGTACAATAATTGTATTATACTTAATGTCTGTTGATGTATATGAATTTAAATATTGATGAAATCTATCATTTTCGTTAACTTCATCACTACAATTAAAATATTGAGTTTTTACTGGTATCTTTTTACTAATGTAGTCGTAGATATATCCTTTAGCCGCATTAGCATATCCACTAGTACCATTTTGACAAATATACAATATAGATTTATCTTTATATGAAAATGTATTATCCATCGTAACATTATTCTTTCTAAAGATATAACTATGTAGTAAATTAAATTTGTCAGTAGAAACCATTATTTTAAATCTTTAAGTAACTTTGCAATACAAGCCATGAAAGTAATCTCACGATTAACTACCATAGCACTTTGATATATATATTCTGCCAAAGTTAAAATCACAAGAGTCTGTTTACCGTTTGAATATTCATCTACTTTATCAAACAATACTTCATAAATCTCTTCATAATGTTTAATGTCACTGTCCGCAATCAATTGTCTAATATCATTAAACGCAGTAGAACTACGAATCTTCAATAATTCAACAATCTTATTCTTTACATCAACATTGGTACTATTCAATTCACTAATCTTTACATTACCATTGATAACACTCTGTTGACTATAATTGAGAATCTTACGAATGTCTGGATAATAGGTATTGACAATGTAGCCCAAATCTTCCGGTGTATATTGTACTGTTTCTTTATCAAGAATATTCTTCAAGTGTACCGCAACTTCTTTCTTGCTCAACGGTTCAATCTTATATGTCTGACAACGAGAAACAAGAGCTGGAATAATCTTCTCTACATAGTTACAAGTCAAAATAAACCGTGTAGTCAAACTATAGGTTTCCATCATGTTACGAAGAGCAGCTTGAGCTTCTGGACTCAAGAAATCAGCTTCGTCAAGAATAATAACCTTAATCTT
>SXGQ01499260.1_pt1 | contig 21037 bp, 20 predicted proteins | sample 3178371 | NCBI WGS metagenome assembly SXGQ01 (sample SAMN11356859, study PRJNA531348) | freshwater metagenome | isolation source: freshwater sample F1-20 | place: China: Fuxian Lake, Yuxi | collected 2017-12-25 | reverse complement strand
TAGCCACTACGCTACGCCCCGCGCTGGCCCGCCGATTCTAGGTGCTCGCGACTTGCGCCTAGAATCAGGCTGCGGATTTGACCGATTGCTGGGCTGGCGCGGGTGCCGGGGACTTGCGATTAACGAGCACTAGGAAATAGGCCATGGTTGGGATCACATAGACGAACCAGGCCACCACCATCAGCCAACTGGTGACCGCCCGAAAGTTGAAGATGGCCGCGAGCAGCGAGCCGTACCAACTCTCCTTCGGCACCGCTGCGCTGACATCAAATGCCACCGACTCCTCCCCCGGCAGCACGCCAGCCTCTTGGAGTTCGTGCACCGCATACATCAGTACGCCCGCGGCCACGATGATCAGCGCAATCCCCGTCCACAGGAACAGCCGGCGCAGGTCAACCTTCAGCGCACCGCGATAGAGCAGGAAGCCCAACGCCACCGCCACCGCCAAGCCCAGGAGCGCCCCAACGAAGGGGGCGGTCGCGGTCGCACTTGACTGGGCCGCCGCCCAGACGAATAGCGCTGTCTCAAGGCCCTCCCGGGCCACCGCCACGAACGCGACTACGCCCAAGGCCCAAGAACTGCGCTCAAGGGCCTTATCGACTTCACCGTGCAGGTGGCCCTTGAGTGACCGCGCGTGCACCGCCATCCAGAAGATCATCCAGGTGATCAGGCCCACGGCTATCAAGCTCATGATGCCCGCGAATAGTTGCTCGCCTGAGGCTCCAAGGCGCTGCCGGTGATGACCAGGAGCACGGTCACCAGAACCGAGAGGCCAATCGCGGCGCCCACCCCGGCCCAGATCCGCGAGAGTTGCGACCGTTGATCAAGTTTGACCAGGTAGGCCACCAAGATGGCGACAATAAGTGCGGCCTCAAGCCCCTCGCGCAGACCGATGAGGAAGTTGGCGAACATCAAGCTCCTAGGTGAGAGGTGGTTAGGACGACCTTAGTAAGGATAACCATACCTGCTTGCGGAGTCCACTCGAGGGGCAAGTTGTTGGCCAACTCGTGGGTGCGCCCACCGGCAACCGATTTGCGTCGACAATCTCGCCGACAATCGCGCAGCACTGCAGCCTTAGCGTCTGGCTAGACTGCACCAGTTGTTCACGGGTGTAGCGCAATGGTAGAGCCCCAGCCTTCCAAGCTGGCCATGCCGGTTCGATCCCGGTCACCCGCTCGACTAACTGGCCGCTCGAGCGGGTCACCCGGCTCGCGGGGAGGCCCGCAGGGCCCACGGACCCGGTCACCCAGATCCTGATTTCACCACTACTGAGCTCCCCTAGTTGCTGGTGGGCGGTTCAACTCGGCGCGCAAAGGGTGGGCCGGTATGAAAGTGGCCAGCCCCAGGCCAGAGCCCTTTTAAGCCTGCGCTCGGTTGCACTTCACAGCAGGCTGCCCCCGTTGACGGCCAGCACCGCTCCAGTCATGAAAGACGACTCATCGCTCGCGAGGTAAACCACCCCACTCGCGATATCTGCTGGCAGCCCGAGGCGACCCACGAGCGTCCGCGCGGCCGCACCGGCCCGCGCCTCATCAGAGGCTGCTTTCAGCGCCGGCGTGTCTATGGGTCCTGGACTGATTGCGTTGACGCGAACACCGCGGGGCGAAACCTCCCGGGCCAGCGACTTCGTAAACGCGATGACACCACCTTTGGCAGCCGCGTAGGCGGCGGACGGTCGGATCGATCCGTACTCGCCGGCGGTGGAGGCAAAGTTCACGATCGAGCCGCGACCCTGAGCCAGCATTTGGGGGAGCACACTGTGGCAGGCACTTATTGCAGTAAGGAGATTAGCGCGGATCATCAGATCCCATTGGTCAGCATCACTGTCGACGAAGTCGATGATCTGCCAGCAGCCCGCAACATTGACTAAGACATCGATCGAGCCGAGAAAAGTCTGATGCGCCGCTAGTGCATCCACGAAGGCGGCCGAGTCCGCGACGTCGATTTCCACGGACGCAATCTCAAAGTGTCCATCGCGCAGCGACTCCGCAACCGCGTCGACGCCGGACTTGGGCAGGTCGGTGAGAAGGAGGCGAGCAGCGCCTGCCTTGAGTAGTTGATGCGCGGTCTCTTGACCGATGGCACCCGCGGCTCCGGTCACCACCACCGATCGTCCATGCAGCCGCGTCACGTACGCCGCCCAGTGTCGCTTCTGCGAATGGATACCCCTGGGCGACCGCGGAAGTCATCCCGAAGGGCCGCACCTAGGCCTGGACCCACCGGGACGCTGGCCGCACCACCAATGACCGGCAGTCGCGTATCGAGGACATCTAGGTAGTAGCCGTCGACGAACCCGCGGACCACCTCGGTGGTCATAATATTGGACTTGGCGGCACACAAGTGGAGATTCGCGAGGGCGGTGACCGGACCGGTGCAGTCATGCGGAGCGACGGGAAGATGGAAAGTGTCGGCAAGGTCGCTGATTCGCGATGCCTCTGTAATACCACCCGTCCACGCCACGTCAAGCATGATGACATTGGCCGCCTGCGCCTCGAGCACATCACGGTAGCGATATCGCGTGAAGAGTCGCTCGCTAACCGCCTGCGGGACTCGCGTCTCTTGGGCCAGTCGCCTCAGATCCCCCACGCTGTCGGGTTGCATGATGTCTTCGACCCACAAGATGTCATACGGCTCGAGAGCCCGCAGGATTCGCAGCGCACAGTTTAGGTCCCAGCGGGAATGGCCCTCAATGATGATCTCAACGCTGTCTCCGACGGCATCTCGTATCTGTTGCACCACGGAAAGGCCCTTGGCGAGATCGGTGCTCGATAAGTAACTGCCCGGTGGGCCCATAGCGGACCAACCTGCGGGACCGGTCGTAGTCTCGAAAGCGATTTGAGGTGCGAACTGATCAAATGGCCACACCTTCATCGCGGTGATCCCCGATGCGAGCAACTCCATCGCGAGGCCACCTGCATCTGTCATTGATCGCTGTTGATCTAGAAACCCACCAGCATCTGCGCACGTGGCGTAGATCGGCACACTCTCGTGCACCGCCCCTCCAAGCAGCGCATGGATAGGGCGATCTAGCATCCGCCCTGCAATATCCCATAAGGCAATGTCTAGGGCGCTGAACGCACGCATCTCGGCGCCCGCGTACCCGTAGAAGTTGGCGCAGGAAAAAAGATTCCGCCAGTGCAAGGTCCTGGCCTCAGGATCGGCGCCAACCAGGAGTGGAGCAGCCATGTCGTGAACAACTGACTCCGTTGCGCCCGCGTTGTAGTAAGTCTCGCCGAGCCCAACCAATCCCGCCTCGGTCTCCACTTCAACCCACAGGCAGTTAGGCTGATCGCTCCAACGAATTGTCGAAATCGCGGTGATAGCGTCAGTCATCGGAGCTCATTCATCGCGCGCTGCCAGATCTCATCCGCGGCTCGCACGTAATGCACCTTTGTGTAGGCCTCCAGCGTCGGTGATCCCTTACCCGGGATCGTCCGACAAACTAGGGCATGCGGCCGGTCGCTGTGCTGCCGCGTGCTAGCCAATGCGGCCCGGAGCGCACTTAGATCGTTCGCGTCCACGTTTTCCGCGCGAAAGCCGAAGGCGGTGAACTTCCCCGCGATCGGTTGCACTGTCATCACCTGCGCAGTATCCCCGTCCGCCTGCATCCCGTTGTCGTCAATAAGCACTACTAGGGATCCGAGCCTGAAGTGACCGGCTGACATCGCCGCCTCCCAAACCTGTCCCTCCTGAAGTTCTCCGTCGCTGATCAGGCAGAAAGTCCGGGCGTCAGAACCCTTTAAACGGTCGGCCAGCGCAAAGCCGACAGCTTGAGACAGCCCCTGACCGAGTGAACCGCCGGTCACCAGGAATCCCGGGAGTCCGGCCAATGGGCTCTCCTCGATCCGCGAACCATCCATCCCATAGGTGGCCAACTCGTCAGCACTGAATTCACCTAGCTCACCAAGTGCCGCGTATAGTGCGATAGCACTGTGTCCGGTCGACAAGATGAGTCGGTCATGCAGGTCACCGGCCGACGTCCGCCGCATTTCGTCGAAGTACAACGCCGCCATTAGGTCCGAGAGCGCTAACCCTTGGCCTACATAGCCTTGGCCGCGTCCGCGGCACATGGCCACACATCGACGACGGATGGACTGCGCGCGGTCAGCGAGCTCCTTGTCAGAGATCACGGACGGGCCCAAGTCGCCGAAACGCGGTCCGCGATCCCAACCGCTGACAAATTGATCTCGGATCTGATGTAGTCGAGTGAACCGGCCGGCGCCCATTGGTCTGGCACACCTATCGGGTTCACGCGAGTTGGTGCACCGATTCCCGCTACCACCTCGGCGACAGCACTAGCTAGGCCGCCTACCACCGAGTGGTTCTCGACCACATGTATGACCGCGAATCGCGCCGCCAGCGCCGCGATTGCTTCGCGATCAAGGGGCTTCAGAGTTGGCACGTGCAGCAGGCTCGCCGAGATGCCGCGGGTGGCAAGAATTTCGCTGGCATCCAGGGCCCACGCTGTGCCAAGACCCGTACCTACGATCGCGGCGTCAGGTCCGTCGCTTAGTAAACGCGCAGCGCCGATGGTGAAGATGAAGCCCTCAGGATCAAAGCGCTCCTCGACCAAACCCCTCAGTCCCCGAAGGTAGACCGTGCCAGTATTCGCCGCTGCGGCAGATAGGGCTGCTCGCAACTCCGTCGAGTCAGCTGGGTCGATGACCGTCATGCCCGGGATTGCCCGCATCAGCGCAAGATCGTCAGTGGCCTGATGCGTGGCGCGAAACGGCGTGGTGATGCCTGGTAGAAAGGCGACGATGATGGCGTTGACCGTGCCCGTGCCCAAAGCCATGGCTACTTGATCGTAGGCTCGCCGGGTGGCGAACACCCCGTAAGTCACAGCGATCGGCAATAGGCCCGATCGGGCGAGGCCACCTGCGAGCCCCATCATATTCTGTTCGGCCATGCCCACCTGAAAGAATCGATCTGGGAAAGCGTCGCGGAACGGGATTAGGTCGGTGTAATTGCTCAGGTCGGCGCTCAGCACTACGACATCTGATCGCAATTGACCCAAGGAGACGAGCGCATCGGCGAATGGCATGGTTACAACCCTCGCCCGTTCACCCGTGGTCGCGATGTCCATATTACTCAGTCATCCTGGAGATAAGCCTGCCAGTTGGTGGCAGTTGGGACATGGTAACCATGGGTTCACCTCGGGCAACCCGATTGACGATTTCATTACCCACGGCCAGCCGGTCGAGTTGCTCACGGACGAGGCGGCGAGCCCGCGGCAGGAACGCCGAGGAGTTGCCGCCCACATGGGGACTGATCAGCAGGCCGGGCGCCGACCAGAGCGGATGGTCCTGCGGGAGAGGCTCCGGGTCCGTCACATCGAGCGAGGCGCGCAACCGTCCCGTCCCGAGTTCGGCAAGGAGGGCATCGGTCTGCACGACCTTGCCGCGGGCGACATTGACGAGCAGGGCTCCGTCCTTCATCCGCGCCAGGAAGTTCGCATCCACCATTCCCGTGGTGGTGGAGTCCAAGGGACCCACGAGGATCACCACGTCCACGGTGGGCAGGATCGCGTCGAGTTCCGCCAGCCCCCGCACCCCAGCACGTGCAGTCCGGCCCATCATGATCACCTCGACCTCGAAGGGTTCGAGGCGGCGACGGATCGCCTGAGCCACACCACCGGCGCCGATCACCAGCACGATCTTGTCGGCCAGGGCCGGCAACCGGCGGTGACGCCAGATTCCCTGCTGCATGTCCCGTGCCGCGTCATCCAAGCCACGGAGGTTGGCGATGATCAGGCCGAGGGCCAATTCCGCGGTGCTTGCATCATGGACACCGGACGCGTTGCAGAGGGTCACACCCGGTGGCAGGTGGGCGAGCGCGTTGTCGAATCCGGCGGTGAGCATCTGACACACGCGCAGCTGAGGCATGCGCGCCATCAGAGCGAGGTTGGCGGGTGGACCCATGTAGACCGGCACGAAGAACGTCGCTGCCGCGAGTGCTGCGGGATCCACCTCGCCGGCATCGGGGTATACCGACGTCGGGATAGCGGACGCGACCTCCCCGAGTCCGGCGGGCAGAAGCGCCAGTTCGCTCATCCGACCGGCTCCCAGTGACCGGACGCCACAGAGGCGAGTACCGCCTCGTTGGCCAGGGCCGCCTGGAGCGCGTCTTCGATCGTGGCGCCGACCGGGGAGCCTGCCTCGACCGATTCCAATAGTCGCGCCAGTTCGATGACCTTCGAATCGTCGTACCCGATGGCAACGCCCGCGCCGGGCTGGAAGCGCTGGTACTCCCCGATTCCGGGTTCGCCGAAGGCCACCTGGGTGGGACGACCCTGGTAGGCGCCGCCGACACTGAGCAGCAGTTCATCTGAGCGTCGGAAGTCCCAACTCAGAGCACCCTTGGTTCCATGTATGTGGAACCCGTAGTTGCACTGATCACCGATCGACGAGCGTCCGGCCTCGTACGTGACCCGTGCGCCATTGGTCATGCGCAGGAGCGCGCAGATGTAGTCCTCGTTCTCCACCGGACCGAATTCCACGTCGGGATCGTTCAGATCCACGGTGGCGAAGTGGCTCGCACCGGGCTTGGCGATGGGCCGCTTGTCGATGAACGTGGCGGTATCCGCGACCAATTCGTCGATATCACCGAGTAGCATGCGGATCAGATCGAAGCCGTGCGAGCCGAGGTCGGCGAGGATGCCGTGACCACCCTGGGCGACCGTGTAGCGCCAGGACAGCGTCCCACCGGGATCGGCGGCGTAATCCGCGAGCGTGCGCACCGTGGCGTGCGTCGGTTCCCCGATGGCACCGGATCTGATCAGGTGCTGGGCATGCTCGACGGGCGGGAAATTGCGATAGTTGAACCCCACTGCAGCCTGCACTCCCGCCTCACGCACCGCCGTCGCCACCCGGGCGCAGTCAGCGGCGTTCAGGCCGACCGGCTTCTCGATCCACAGATGCTTACCCGCACGCGCGACCGCCTCACCGATCTCACCGTGCACCGCGTTGGGCGCCGTCACGCTCACGACGTCCACCCGGGGATCCTCGATGACCGAGCGCCAGTCCTCGCTTGTCTCCATGGGCCCGTGCTGGTCGACGAAGGCCTCGAGATGGCTCGGCAGGGTGTCCGCAACCGCCACGAGCGTGGTGCGCGCCGGGAGATCCGGGTAATGGTGGGCCAACCGTGCCGTGGCACGGGCATGTACGTGCCCCATCCATCCGGCGCCGATGATGCCGTGCCCGAGGGTGCGCTTGTCGCTCATGAACCCATCCCTATCCGCACCGGACCACCCGTCCGGATCGATTCGTAAAGCGCCGTGATGACTTCGGCGTTGATTCTGCTCTCCGCAAGGGGATAGGGCGACGGCGCACCCAGAAGGACCATGTCCTCGAACCCACGTACCTCATCGAAGTACACGTCGCTGGGGCCGTAGTCCCATTCAGTAAGTTCGAGCTGGTTAGGATCGTCGCCGAAGGTGCCAGCCCCCGACGGCGCGCGCATGGACCATTGCCGTACCGAGGTCATACCCCCGATGTTCGAAAGCCACGGCTGGTCGAGCTCTAGGGATCCGCGTTCCCCGACGATGCGCGCACTGCGGGCAATGGGAGTTGCCATGCTCGCCGTGAACTGTACGGACGTACCCGAGGCGTAGCCCATGGTTCCCGCGAACGCCAGGTCCACACCCGTGGGGCCGACGAAGGCGCGGCCGTAGACCACGGTGGGGTTCTCCCCGAGCACAGCCTGGACGAACGTCACGGGGTAACAACCCACATCCCAGAGCGCACCACCACCGATCTCGGGGTCGAGGCGGATGTCCTGCGTGGCCGGCAGGGTGAACTCGAAAGTCCCCTGGCAGAGCAGGATGCGACCAAGTCGACCCGAGGCGATGATCGATGCGATGTCCGCGGTCTGCGGGTGGAACCTCGGCGCGGAAGCCTCCTGCAGCACCCGGCCGGCGCGCCGTGCAGCCTCGGCCATACGGTCGACTTCGGCCACGGTCAACGCCAGCGGCTTCTCGCACAGCACGTGCTTGCCCGCCTCCAGTGCAGCAATCGACCACTCGGCATGAAGGTGATTGGGCAGAGAGACGTAGATGGCGTCGACCTCGTCTGAATGAATGAGCGCGTGATAGTCACCGCAGGAGATCGGGATCGCATGGCGCTGCGCGTACTCCTGCGCCCGCGAGGCATCGCGTGATCCGACGGCCGTCAGGGTGGAGCGGTCCGAGCGAGTCACCGCGTCGATGATTCGATCATTGATCCGGGCGGTGCTCAGCAGCCCCCAGCGCAGCACGGTGAACCCCTTCGACGGTCGCGGTGTAGCAGGAATCGGAGCCGACTACTCGTGGACCTCTTCGAGTTCGACGTAGTTGCCGTCGGGATCGTGCATGAAGCACACGGTGACCGAGCCTTCGGTGAGGTGGAAGGTGACCGGGTCGGAAATGAACGAGACACCCTTGGCCTTGAGTTCGGCCACGACCTCGTCGAGGTTGTCCACGGTGAAGGCCATGTGGGTGGACCCGAGGGAGCCCAGAGGCTGGACCGCCGTCCCCTCCTTCGCACCCGCCAACTCCATGATGTCGATCAAGATGTCGGGTTGGCCCGGCACCTGGAGACGGGTGGAGGTGCCCGAGGCCCCGGTGAGGCCGAACACCGTGTCGATGGAGGACATCGGCAGGTGGTGCTGCTCGACCTGCACCAGTCCGAGTTTCCCGACGTAGAAGTCCAGGGACCGCTGGGTATCGGTGACCGTCACGGCGATGTGATTGAGGGCGCGAACCTGCATAAATCTTCTCCTTATGCGTGCGGGTGGGCCTAGACTAGCCCTGCGATTGTTGACGATCAACAATTTCCAGGAATGTGCCCGTCCTCGGGAAGGAGCGCGATGACGGACGTCGACATCCCACCCATCGCGGACGCCCACCACCACCTCTGGGATATACGCGACTACCACGTCTGGCTGCATGCGAACCCTCGCGTAGTCAACTTCGTCGGCGACTACGAGTCGATCTGCCAGGACTACCTCGCAGCCGACTACCTTGCCGATACCGCGGGTCTTCCCGTCATCGCCTCCGTCCACGTCCAGGCCGAATTCGATCCGTCCAACCCTGTCGGAGAGACCGCATGGCTGACCCGGCAGGCCGAGGAGACCGGTTTCCCCATGGGGATCGTCGGATTCGCCGACCTCTCCCGCCCCGATGTCCAGTCCCTCCTGGAGGCCCACGTGGAATACGACCGATTTCGAGGCATCCGACACATGCTCAACTGGGACACCGTCCCGGGCCGATCCTTCGCCGAGCATGGCGACTACATGTCGAGTGCCGACTGGCGCCGCGGCTTCGGGCTGCTGGCGGGCATGGGGCTTCGTTTCGACATGCAGATCTGGCCCAACCAAATGCAGGAAGCTGCGGCACTCATCGCCGACTATCCGGATGCACGCGTCGCCTTGAACCACACTGGGTTCCCGATCGACCGCGACGAGGCATCCAAGGAAATGTGGCGTGCGGGAATGCGCGCACTTGCGTCTAACCCGAACGTGTCGGTGAAGATTTCGGGACTCGGCATGCTCGATCACGAGTGGACGGCGGACTCGATCCGGCCGATCGTGCTCGAGGCGATCGATATCTTCGGACCCGATCGCGCGATGTTCGCCAGCAACTTCCCCGTCGACAGGCTCTACAGCGACTACCCCACGATCTTCCGCGCGTTCTCCGAGATCACCGCCGATTTCACTCCTGCCGAACGCACGCGGCTGTTCTCCGAAACAGCGATCGAGTTCTACGACCTGACACCTATCCGCTAGGACCTGCATGACCTCGACTCCGCCCCCCCTCGCCGAAGGTCAGTGGCGTACCTGGCAGGACGCACAGTGGTCCGAGATCCCGGACAGTTCGCAGGTGCAGGTGTGGGTGTACGCCGGACAACCCTCGTACGCGCCCGGTGAGACGGCGACCTTTCACGTGAGCAGCAACGCCGAAGAGGTCCGGCTGTTCCTCGTGCGCGAGGGGGCGGAACCGAGCGCCATGGCCGAGCTGGGCCCACAACGAGGCATGTGGCACGACATGCCCCCCGACGCAGTAAGGGAGGGCTGCCGGTGGCCGGTGACCTTCACCCTCGAGATCCCACACGAGTGGCCGAGCGGTGGGTACGTGGTGGTGGCCGAAGGCAGGACCGGGGACACGCGGGTCAGCCAGGACGGATTCTTTGTCCTGCGGGCACACCCGTCGCGACGTTCGACTGTCGCACTGATCGCCTCCACGTACACCTGGAATGCGTACAACGACTGGGGCGGCGCGAGTTCCTATACGGCACTCCGCGGGTCCTTCCCCGGCAATTTCGAGCCGCGCCTGAGCCTGCAGCGCCCCTGGTCACGGGGCCAAATCCGTTGCCCGGTGGGTGCACCGCGGTTCGGTTCCATCCGCCGACCACCCATCGGGTGGGCGGTGCGCCACGAGTGGACCGAATGGGCGTACGCCAACGGGTATGCGCACTGGTCCGCCTCCTCGGGATGGGCCCGCTACGACGGATTGATGGCAGCGTGGCTCGAGCGCGAAGGGATCGCATGCGATCTGCTCAGCCAGTGGGATCTCGATCGCGATCCCTCGATCCTCGATGAATACGACTGCGTCATCACCTGCGGGCACGACGAGTACTGGTCGGCATCCGGACGCGTGGTGCTCGCACGCTTCTTGGAGGCCGGTGGTCACCATGCGCGCTTCGGCGGGAACATCATGTGGCAGGTGCGCGCGAATGCGCAGGCGCAGGTGACAGAGTGCTACAAGTTCCGCGCCGACGACGATCCGCATCGCCACGGTCCCATCGACATGCGCACCGGCGCCTTTGAAGGACTCGCGATCAATCGACCTCCAGTCACCGAGTTCGGTGGGAACGCCACCCGCGGTATGTATGCCGGTTGGGGAGGCAGCATGATTCGTGGCGTGGGCGGCTTCATCGTCTACCGGCCGCGCCACTGGGCATTCGAGGGGCTCGACTCCTACTTCGGCGACGTCCTAGGTGCCGAAACAAGCGTGGTCAGCTACGAGGCCGATGGCGTGGACTACACGGTGCGCAACGGCCTGCCCTACCCCACCGGCTCCGACGGGACACCGGACAGCCTCGAGATCCTGGCGCTCACCCCGACCACCTCGGAGGAGGAGGACCACGGGAATCCCGGTTCGCTCTTCGACCCACTCGACAACGATCTGGCCGGCATCGCGACCCTGCGCTACGGCTCGGACACCCCCGAGCACCGTGATCTATGCCGCTCCGGTGCAGCGATGATCACATCGATGCCCGTGGGCGCGGGGCAGGTCTTCTGCGCGGGCAGCACCGAGTGGCCATCCAGCCTGCACCGGGGCGACCGGGAGTGCGCGATCATCACTCGCAATGTCCTGAGTCGCTTCACTGGTAACTCACGATGAGGACGATCGTGCGCGCGATCGGACCCCGCTGCGTCCTCGGCGAATCCCCACTATGGGACGGTCGCACCGGACACCTGCTCTGGGTCGATATCGACGGCCGACAGGTGCACCGCTGGAGCTGGGCCACCGAGGAGGTCACCTCCCTAACCCTCGCGGATCGACCGGGCAGCATCGCCCTCACCCCGGACCCCAACACCTTGGTGCTGGCCAGCGAGCACCGCATCGGACTTCTGCACCTACCCGACGGCCGCATCGAGTGGAAGATCACCCTGCCGATCCCCCACGCAACCGTGCGCCTCAACGACGGCCGGGTCAGTGTCACCGGTGACTTCTGGGTGGGGTCGATGCATGTGCCGTCCAAGGACCGCCGCTTCATCAGCGCCATCTACCGCATCCACCCGGATTGGACGTGGGAGCCGGTCATCACCGAGGTCGGCGTGGCCAACGCACTCGTCTCCACCCCCACCGGCATGCACTGGGCCGACACCCTGCACGGCGCCTGCTGGATCCTCGACGAAGCGACTCCGACACCCGTCGCGAGCGGTTCAGGCGAGCCGCACGCCACCTTCGCCGCTGCGGGCCTGGAGGGTGGCCCCGACGGCGCCTGCATCGACGCACAGCACAACGTTTGGGTTGCGTGCGTGCACGGTGGTGCATTGGCCTGCTTCGATGCCGCTGGGCACCTCGTCGAACGCATTGATCTTCCGGTGCGTCGACCCACCTGCCCGGTCTTCGGCGGCCCGGATCTGCGCACGCTGCTGGTTACAACGATCGGTGGCGGCGGGAACTACCCGGTGTTCGACGATGAACCCGATGCGGGACGGGTGCTCATGCTCGACGTGAACCGGCAGGGAACACCCGAACACATCTTCTCTCCCGTCGGCTGACCCAGCATGTGATCACGCGAGGATCTGCTCCCACACCTCATTAAGACTTAGCTCACCGCCTACTAGGCCGCTAGCCAAACCTAGGACGAAATCCTGCTGCTCAGGTGCTAGGTAGCTGACCCGCGAGACACCCCGCACGCGCGCGGCCAAGATCGCCCCCGTGTGCCGATCCCACCGATCGACGGCTACTAGGTCACTATCCCGGCGATACGCGTCCTCGAACGCGCGTCTGGCTCCATTCAAGGATGCAGCCAACTGAGGCCGCGCCACACCCTTGCAGGCCAGGTGGGTGGACAGGTAAGCGACGTCGAGGGCCGGATCGCCCACGTGTGCGACCTCGGCGTCGAGCATCCACGCTCCGAAGGGAACAGTCGGTGAGCTAACAAGCACGTTCTTCGGTGAGAAGTCGCCATGCACCAGACAGGTCCGGGCGGACTCGAGTTCATCGGCCAGCGCCCGTAAGTTCGCCCCGATCTCGGGAAGCTCGTTCGCGGTCGCGCGATGGAACGGGTCGGTGCGCAATGTGCGAAGCCGATCGCCCGTGAGCAGAACGTCCGGAAGCACACTCGTGTCACGACTTCCCATATGCCAGGCAGCGAGTGTGGAACCGAGATGCGCACTGATACGCGCTAGGCGTTCACCCGTCACCTCCCGCGAGTCCGGTGCGGCGTTGAGCAGCTGCTGACGCCACTCCTCCCACTCGGCGGGAGCAGACTCCACCACGAGTACGGGCGCGGTGGGGTGCCGCCACACCACCTGCGGGACGGCAATGGGTGTGCGCGTTCCGTACCAGGCGAGTGCGGCCGATTCCGCGAACCCACGCGAGACATCCGCCTGCCACAGTGCCGGTGTCCGCAGGGTGGCCAGGGGCGCCTTGACGACGAGTCCATGTGGATTCGCCTGCCGCACACTCGGTGTCACGTGATCTGGGCGCACCCGCCAGACCTCGCAGGACACCCCGCCCGTCAACGGCGTGAGTACCGCGTCGGCGGCGAGCACTCCGGCATCCTGGAGATCGTGAAGGATCGTCGATTCGCTCGGTACTTCCTCACCCATGGGGCGATTATTCATGGGTCACACGGGTGCGCGAAAACACATAGTGGTCCGCGAATGACTTCCGGATTACCGACTCGTCACCAGTGGTGATCGCGTCGATGATCGACGTGTGCAGGTGCGCCGGGGGCCGCGCGCGTATCGACGCGTCTGCAGCCTCGACCGGTTGCAGGTGCAGCCGGGTCTGGTCGACCAGATTTGCCGAGATCGCCCGCAACCGCGAATTCCCACTCACCTCCGCGAGCAGGACGTGGAACTCCAGATCGGCGGCGAGACCGGCGGCGAAGCCACCAGCGTCCCACGCCTGCTCGATGCGCTCCTGGCCGGCACGCAGGGTTTGCATTACTTCGGGGTCTCTGGAACCCGCAACGAGTGCAGCGGCGGCGATGTCGATGACTTCTCTTACCGCGTAGATCTCCAGTAGTTCGGTAGCCGTCACCACGCGCACGGTGATCCCCCGGCGAGGATTGATCACCACGAGACCTTCGGCCTCGAGGACGAATGCCGCCTCCCGCACGGAACCCGAGCTCACGCCGTACTGGCTAGCGATACCGGCGACGTCGAGCTTCTCCCCCGGTGCGATGTCCTTGGCGAGGATCCTGCTCCGCAAATCCCGGGAAATCAGTTCGCGAAGGGATCGGTGCTCCAGAAAGGCGTCAGTCACCACGCACCCCCCAGGTTCCGCATGGTCTCCACTATTGATTCATCGGAGAGCAGGACGTACTCCTCGAGGACCCGCGAGACAGGGGTGGGAACGTCCATGCCGGTGACCACCTGCACCGGAGCGCGCAGATCACCGAAGTGCCGCTCGTGCAGGATCTGGGCGATCCGAGGTCCCAGCGCGTGGGAGGCAGTTGCGTCTTCGACGATGACCGCAGCTCCGGTTCGCCGCACCGACTCGCTCACCAGTTCCCAGTCGATGCCAAGGGGATCGATGGTACGCAGGTCGATCACCTCCGCCTCGATTCCAGCACCGGCCAGTTCCTGCGCGATCGCATTGACTCGGTGCACCGGGTGCGACCAGGTCAGTACGGTGACGTCGCGTCCCGGGCGCGCTATACGTCCCTTACCCAGCGGTATGCGTGCATCGAGGTCGGGAATCGCTCCCTCCATGGTCCACAGGCGATAGTGCTCGATTACTAGGACCGGGTCTGTTCCTGTGATCGCGGAGTTGAACAGGCCGATGTAGTCCGCCGGGGTCGACGGAGCGATGATCCGCCAACCCGGGAAGAGTGCGAAGAGGGCCGCGGGATCACAGCTGTGCTGGGGACCGAAGCCGCGGCCCTGCGCGGTGCGCGTGCGCACCACGAGCGGGACGTCGACATCGCCACCGAACATATGTCGGGTCTTGGGGACGTGGTTGAACAGTTGATCGGCTGCCTCGAGGGCGAAGTCGGGGAACATCAACTCGACTACGGGTCGCATACCCATCACCGCGGCGCCAAGTGCGAGACCGCTGAAACCGTTCTCCGAGATCGGCGAGCTGAACACCCGCTCGGGGAAGTTTCGGCACACGTGCCGGGTGGTTCCGTAGGCACCCCCGCGCAGGTGACCAACCTCCTCACCGATCACGAACACGTTCGGGTCCCGCTGCATAGCACGGTCGTGCACCAGTGAGATCGCCTGCTGGTACGTCACCACCTCTCCGGACACCTCGGGTTCCCCCCCGCGCGGGACGTCGGTGACGGGGGATCTGACCCCGCGCACGGCATCGGTGGGATCCGGCCACGCGTCCTCGCGGATCCGCAGCCCCCCAGCACCAACTTCGACGACGGTCTCAATCGCTACCGCAAGATCGGTGGCTACCCGGGCGCGAATCGCATCGATCGCGGCATCGTCGAGAAGTCCGGCAGAACTCACCACATTCGGGAAGTGCTCGATCGGGTCGCGCCCGATCCACTCGCTCTCCTCATCCTTGGTGCGGTAGCGGTAGTCGCTCCCGGGGAGACGCCCCGACTGGTGCAGGTAGCGGTAGGTCTTCGCCTCAATCAGAACAGGACCGTGACCGGCAGCCGCGTGCGCCCGCGCCTGCACCACGCCCGCGCGCACCGCGAGCGGATCCATCCCATCAACGATGATGCCGGGCATGTCGTGGCCCGCAGCCCGGATGGCGATATCCGGGAAGCCGACGGTCTCGGACACCGTGGTGGCCACCGAGTAAAGGTTGTTCTCCACAATAAAGATCATCGGCAAAGACATCACCCGCGACATCGCCATCGCCTCATGCAATGCACCGATTGATGCGGCACCATCCCCCAAGAAAGCGAGTGCCACTCCACCCGTGCCGCGCTGCGCGAAGGTGAACGCCGCACCCGTGGCCATCGGGATCCCCCCACCCACGATGGCACTCGTACCGAGCACCCCGGAATCGATCGACCCAAGGTGCATGGAGCCACCGCGGCCACCGGCGAACCCGTAGCGCAATCCGAGGATCTCGGCCAAGGTCCTCAGGATCGCCTCCTGGATCAGCGCCGGTGTCGGTCCGGTTCCGGTCGGCGCGAAGTCACCGGCATCGTGCGCGGCACTGGCCACCACGCGCGCAAGCACATGGTGATGGGCGCGGTGCGTGGAGGCAATCTGATCCTGCCGCCGCAGGGCGGCGACGGCACCCACGGCCACCGCCTCCTGACCGATGCTCGAATGCAGCGGCCCGTGCACCAACGTCTCTTTGTCCACCAACCACCGCTCAAAAGCCCGGATCAACAACAACTGGTAGAGCATCGACGACGCCACAGTGGGGGTGACCCCGTCCAGCGAAGGCGCGGCCTCGATGAGATTCGGATAGGCCCGCCACGGCAGGTTCTGCTGTCCGGTCAGATCCCGCGTGTCTGCACTCACGAGTTGCCTCCCGCGTCCTCGGCGAACCAGACTCGGTTCGCCACGTCCCCCTGGATGTCCGCGATGGCGGTGGGATCCAGACCCCACACGTTGTCCTGCAGCAGACGCAGGTCCGCCGCTACGGCGGCTGCATCACCCGTGACCGGGAAGTTCGACGCCCACAGCACCCGATCCGCACCAAACTCCGAGACAACCGAACGCACCAGCGACTGCAGCGGCTCATGCGGGGCGGGCCACGCCATTCCCGCTCCAGAGAGGGTGACGAGCACCCGCGGATCGGATGCGAGTTCGAGGATCTCGGGACCGCGCGTCATGACGCCATCCGCGACCTGCGGGGAACCTAGGTGGGTCACCACAATGCGCCCAGGACCCATGGCCAAATCCGGGAGCACGTCTGCGATGACTTCGATTCCGTCCGGGCAATACAAAACAAGGTGTAAATTCCGCTCCACCGCCGCCGAGGCGATCGCCGGCGCACGCACGAGCATCTGCGCGGTCATACGTAATCCGCGGAACGCGCGGGATGCGAGCACCGTATCGAGCGCGGACAGCGCGGTGGGAGCGGTGGCATCGATCATCGCGACTCCCGTGAGCGTCTCCGGGCTGGAGCGCACACAGGACTCGATGTAGGAGTTGTCGAACTGACCCAGGTGCTGCGCCAGCACGGCCTTGGCGATCCCGACGTGATGCATCATCGCCTGAACCTCGGGCAATGGCTGGAACTTCTCGAGTCCGCAGTGGGTGTAGGAGTCGATGATCATCGATTCCCTGCTTCCTCGAGGAGCGTGAGCGCGCGCATAGTGGCCAACACCTCGCTGGCCTCGAAATCTGTGGGTGTACCGCTGCGCAAGCCCTCCAGGATTTGCGCATTTTGGTCCGAGAGGTCACGGATACTCGCGCCCTCGACGAGAAGTTCTCCCCCGGTTCCGTACAGCCTCCCGGTATCGAAGAGGTAGTCGCCGCGGTTTCCGCAGAAGCGCAGCTGCCAGGACAGGGCCGATGCGTTGTAGGTGAGTGAGTGGCTGGCGATGCACCACCGATCACCGGCCATCCCGAAGGACATCGTCAGGTCCATCGTCATGCCGAAATCCGGGTGGTCACGACCCCGGAGGAGGGTGGGGAAGGCGATCTGATCGTTGTCCGTGACCCACAGGGTGGCATCGACGAGGTGGCAGGCGTGGTGCCAGAGCAGATCGTCGACCCAGGTACGCGTGCCGGCGAATCCCTCGTTATTGCGGCGGGGGATCGCGAAGAAGCCCACGATCTGCGTGATGGACTCCTCGCCCGATGCGACGAGGTCTCGCATGAAGCGGATTCCCGCAAACGATCGCATCGTGTGACAGACGAACACCCGACGTCCACGTTCGCCTGCAACCTGCACGATCTGCCGGGAATCGGCCTCGCTCAACGCGATCGGGATCTCCAGGATCACGTCCTTGTCGGCTTCCAGGGCCAAGATCGCCTGGGGGGCGTGGAGCCGGTTCGGTGAGCAGATGAGTGCCACATCCACATCCGGATCCGCAAAAGCCTGCTCGACGTCGATTCCGGTGTGTTCGATCCCCCACCGCTGGGCGCATGCCGCCGCGCGATCGGGGTCGCGTCCCACCGCCCACACCGGTCGGGTGCCCCCGAGTTGGGCGAATGCCGCTAGGTGTGCATCGGCGATCGCACCGGGACCGATGATCGCGATTCCAAGATCACTCACTGCTGTTCAAGCACTGCGATTACCTGCCCCAACCGAATCTGATCATCTGGCTGCACTTTGAGGTGAAGCACCCGCCCGGCGGCCGGGGCCAGTATCTCCAGTTGTGCTTTGTCCGCCTCGACGAGTGCGATCGGAACCCCCTCGGCAACCTCAGCACCCGCGGACACCAGCCACTCACTTAAGTAGAGTTCCGCGGGCTCACCACTGATCGCCGAGACGGTAACGTCGATATTCATGCCTTACTCCGCCGCACCGGGAAGGCTGATACCGGTCATGGCACCACCGTCGATGAAAAACTCCGAACCGGTCGAGTAGGTGGCATCGAGAACCAGGTACCTGATCAGGCGTCCCGCCTCAGCTGGGTCACCGATACGTGGTACCGGCTGGGACTTAACGAGCTCGGTCAACTCACCGTGGAACGGTGCCGTCATCGGGGTGGCGAATGGCCCGGGGACCACCACATGGACTCGGATCCCATACGGAGCCAGATCAATCGCCGCGGCCTTGGTCAACCCTCGGATCGCCCACTTGCTCCCGACATACGCGGCCTGATCGCCGTAGCCGATAATCCCACAGGTCGAGGAGATGTTGATGATCACTCCGCCCTGCTTCGCCGCGACCATCGCCGGGGCCACCGTGTTGATCCCGAGGAAGGGGCCGTTGAGATTGATGTCCTGGACGCGGCGCCAGTTGTCATAGGTGTCTTCGAGAACGCTGCCAAACGAGTGGATGCCCGCGTTGTTGATCAGGACGTACGGCGCGCCGTGGTCTTTCAGCACTCCCGCGACGAGGGACCGCCACTGTGTCTGATCGGTGACGTCGAGGCGGACGAAACTACCCCGCCCCCCCAGATCTTCGGCGAGTGCTCGCCCCTCGCTCTCAAGCACGTCCGCGATCACCACATGCGCGCCCTCGTCGGCCAGCACCCGGACGTATGCCTCGCCGAGCCCCCGTGCCCCGCCGGTCACGATGGCTGTCTTACCCGCAAGTCTCATGCCCAACTCCCAGCGCACAACCACCCCGCTACCCCTGCTGAACCATATCGGAGTGACTATGTCCTGTCAATTACTTTTGAGAATTAATTGTCGACAAAAACTGAAATTCAGCAATTGGTATAGCAAAATTCACTGCAGAGCTTTAACAGCATGTAAACTGATTACACTGATGGACTGACATCGGGAGCCCACATGGCCTTCATCGACCGCGTCGCATCCGCCCCCATCACCTGGGGAATCGACCCCTCGCCCGGCTGGGGCTATGTGATCCCCCGCGACCGATACCTGGAGGAGATGACCTCTCTCGGTTTGACGGCCACCGAGCTCGGCCCGGATGGATACCTGCCGGCGGACCCCGAGGAACTCGCGACCTTCCTCGACGACCGCGGCCTCACCGTGATCGGCGGCTGGGTCCCCTTGGCATTGGCCACGGGTGCACTCTTCCAGGAACGGCGCGACTATCTGGTGCGCGCCTGCCAGCAGTTCCAGCGTGTGGGCGCCGACGTGGTCGTGCTCGGCCCCGTGTGGAACTACCAGGGCTACGACGCGAAGAACACCCTCACCGACGACGAGTGGGCGACATTCCTTGCCAACCTCGCCGAGACCGATGCGATCGCTCGTGACAACGGACTGCGGGTCGCACTCCACCAGCATGTGGGCACGGTCATCGAGACCCAGGCGGATCTCGATCGTCTCCTGGCGGACAGCGATGTGGCCCTCTGCGTGGACACCGGGCACATGCTCTCGGCCGGGATCGACCCGGTCCAGGTAGTGCGCGACCACTCGGATCGCGTCGCCCACATGCACCTCAAGGACATCTCCACAGCCCAGGCGGCGAAGGTCGCCAACGGGGAACTCGGATTCCGTGATGCCGTGAAGGGCGGTCTTTTTCGCCCCCTCGGTGCCGGCGACGTCGATCTGCCCGCAGTGATCGAGACCCTGGAGTCCTCCGGTTACACCGGTTGGTACGCGATCGAGCAGGACTGCTCGCTGACCGAGGAGCCCGCACCGGGCCAGGGCCCGGTGAACGATTGTCGGACCAGCCTTCAATACCTACGCGACCTCGCCACGACCAACTGCTGGTAGACCCGGGGTCGGGGGGACCGAGGACACGTCCATGTCCCGCGGCCACCGGATGATCAGTGACGCGATCGCGATGCATACCGCGGCGATCGCCGTGATGATCACCAGGACCGTGGCGCTGTTCTCCTGGAAGACCTCGAAGATGATCGGCCCGAAGGCCGCTGTGGCCATCGTGATTGCGCCGAACATTCCTCGGATCTCACCCACATGCTTCGTTCCGAAGTACTTGGGCAACGCCGCGAGCGCATAGCCGAAGAAGACGCCAGTCGCCATGCCGAAGCAGATCCCGAACAAGAGCAGGGAGTCGATTGCCTCGAGATTGAATCCCCACCACATGGTGAACACCAACTGGACCATGGCGGCGGGGACGATCCACCGCATCTGGTATCGATCGACGAGGGCTGAGATGATCAGGATGAAGACGCCGTTGCCGATCATCTGGGGCAGCAGGTTGCGTGCGGCGTCGGCCGCGGTGGCTCCCTGCTCGATGAAGATCACGGCCTCATGGAAGAGATAACCGGTGGTGGCGAGTGCGATCAGCCCCGCTCCCACCGTGATCACCCAGGCGAAACCGGTGCGATAGGCCTCGCGGGCCGTCACACCCGTGAGTTCTTCGTGCACCGGACCCTCGGGTTCAGGCATACCCGCCGGCGCCTTGCCGTCGGGATACTGGCCGATCTGGCCGGGATGGTCCACCACGCCCCAGATCAGGACCGGGAGGAGGACCACGCACGCAAGGGCAGCGAGAAAGAGGAACCCCGTGACGATGCCGGTGCGCTCGATAACGATGCTCAGGCCGTAGGCGAGCAGGGACAGCAATGCCGAGCCGATTCCTACCAGGATGCCCAGGGCCAGACCGCGCCTGCGGGTGAACCACCAGGCAACCAGGACTGAAGCGCCCAGCCAGAGCACGATGCTCCCAATGAGTCGTACGGCCAAAAGCGCCACGATCGCGACGTACCGGTTCGGGACGAGTGCCAGTACACAGAAGGCGACGGAGTAGGCCAGGGTAGAGGCGATGAGGATGAGTCGGGCCCCGCGACCATCCATGAGGCGGCCCACCACGGGCATGAGGAATGCGCCGCCGAAGGCGCCC
>SXGQ01374089.1_pt1 | contig 21038 bp, 16 predicted proteins | sample 3178371 | NCBI WGS metagenome assembly SXGQ01 (sample SAMN11356859, study PRJNA531348) | freshwater metagenome | isolation source: freshwater sample F1-20 | place: China: Fuxian Lake, Yuxi | collected 2017-12-25 | reverse complement strand
GGATCCTCATCCACTGCAAGGATGGCGAGGGGCGAGCAGTTATGTTTGCCGCGATCTATCGAATCGAATTTGAGGGTTGGGACAATGAACGCGCCTATCACGCGAGCGCACGACTGCCCGACGGCCTCCGATTCCTGAACCAGTTACACCCCAGAATCGGCTGCCTGTCGCCGCGAAACGTCAAAACTGGGTTGATCTTGAACTACCGGCGAACGCCGATGCCGGTCGCTTACCGCTCGAGCGGTGACCTCTAACAGAACTCAGCGAAAGTTGTTTGAGTCCTGCCTTCGCTACACTCTCAGTGAGTCGGCTCGGTGTACAGGCGCCGTAGTTTTTCGCGATCGGCCGCATCCAGATCAAGCCCCTCTTCAAGGTACTTATCGACGCTACCGAACTCGTCAACCATCCCGGAGAATGCAGCATCAAGGTAACTGGGCTCGACACCCATGAAGACCTGAATGACATCCGGAGGAAGGCGCCCGAACAAGCGCGCCGTCGGATCGTCAGCGGCCGCGGCGGACATCGGCTTGGGCTTGTAGTGCTTGTTGGAGAGCAGATAATCGTCCATGACGCGCTCACGCGGCACGCCAAGTGCGGTCAATATCAACGCCGCTGCCACGCCCGTCCGATCCTTGCCTGCGGAGCAATTGAACGCGAGGGGCGCGTTACCGGCTAGTAGCTCATCGAACATTTGTCGGTACTGCAGCCGAAATTGCTTAGGCAGCTCCCGATAGAAAGACGCAAACGCCGCGCGGGCGGCCGCAGGCGTCGGGGCGTCGCGCATCACGGCGAGAACCTCACCAAACTGCAGCTCGTAATCGCGTTCGAGCCGACGCGGCGGCGCCGCACCGTCCGGCCAACGCGTCGGTTCGCGCAGACGCTCTTCGGTCGATCGGAAGTCGGCGACGACTTCGATGTTCAAGGTACGAAGGTATTCGTAATCACTGGCGGTCAAGCCGGTCATGGATCCCGATCGATACAATACGCCGCGTCGCACGAGACGACCGTCAGAGGTTTCATAACCGCCGAGGTCGCGAAAGTTGACGCCGCCCTGCAGAGGGAGAAGTCGTGCACTGGAATCAACACGGGCCGGGCCAACCGGCGTCGCGTCGAAAGCAACGGCCGCGCTGATGAGCAGCGCGAAACCCGCTGCGCAAGCGGCCAACCACGACATCGTGCGGCGAAGCCGGCGTGTGCGTGTCATCAGCGAGACTCCCCGAAGCGAAGGCGGAGCTCAAGACCGTAGGTTCTCGGCTCGTTGAAGATACCGTAAGTACCCAAGGTCGAGCTGACGCTCTTGTAGAACAGATACTCCTCGTCCAACAAATTGCGCGACCACAACGACACTTCACCCGTAGCACCGAGTTGCGGCAGCGCTAAGTCCACCAGTGACAAACGCGCATTCATGGAGACGGATTTATCGGTCAACGTCTGCTCCAGCTCGCTCGTGTAGGCGCCGTCCGCCCAACTGCCCGAGAGGTGCATTTTCAGTCGGGATTCGCCGAGTGAGATGGCGTAATCGACGGAGGCGCTGCCCGCATTTCGCGGTGCGTACAACGGCAACACCCGCGCGAGTGGATTACCAGTGACATACGGGTTGGGTGCCAGAATCGGATCGGCAGTCAGGCGCGTATAGTTGAATCCCACCGTCAGATTATCGACGGGGACTGCCATGATCTCGACTTCGAGACCTTTGGACTTACCCTCGGTTGTCGCGTTGGTCGTGTCGGATACCGTGCGCTGCGAGCCGCCCACGACGAACGGAAAGAAGAAATCCATCTGCTTATCTTTGATCGACGCGTCGAAAAGTGCGAGATTGAGGCGCAGTCGGTTGCTGAAGAACTCGCTCTTGAGGCCGAGCTCGGCCGCCTCGACCTCCTCGGGCGCGAAGGCGCGATAACTCAAGGAGCGCGAATTGGCGCCGCCCGCCCGGAACCCGGTGCTCCACTTGGCGTAGCCCATGAGATCGTCCGAGAAGTCCCACGCTACCGTCGCCATCGGATCGACGCGGCTCCAAGAACTATCGAAGGAAAAGGGTGCTGCAGCACCATTGACGAGGAACAGCTTGCCGTCCTTGGAGTCTTCCGTGTAACGGGCACCTGCCGTCAGATGCAATTGCGTCAAGGATTCAGGGGTCCATGTCATCTGACCAAACACGCCAATGCTCTCCGTGTTGGCCTTGCTAGCCCGGTCGATCACAATCTTCGTCAAGTCGAGCGGCGTCGTCGCCGGATTAGTCGTGTACGCCGTTCCCGTTGCGTTCCATAAGTTCAGCTGCGGGGATTGCGCGTCGTCGTTGACCGACTCCTCGTAGAAGAACGCACCGACCACGTACTGCAAGCCGCCGGTGTCACCGATCAACTGCAGCTCCTGACTCGACTGTTCCTGTCCGACATTAGCAACGCTGTACCGAGCGAACGGTCGATTCGGCGCGAACGTCGAGATGGCATCGATCAAACCCTGATCCAGCTGCGACTGATCAAGCTCTCGGTACGAGCTGATCGAGCGCAAGCGAGTGGACTCGTTGATGGCCCAGTTGAGTACCAACGTATGGCCGCTGGTTTTACCCACACTGTCGGCTTGCTCACCACCGAGAATGGACTTTTCTCGGCGCGCGAGCGTGGCGCCGTCTCTCTGCAAGGGGCTCGCGAACGGCCCGGGAATCAGCAGCTGCGCGTGATAGGGCGTGGTGACGTCCTTCGAGTTGTCATAGGCGTATTGGATATCGAGTTGCTCGGACGGTTTCCACAATGCCGTTAGACGAAACCCGGTCTTATCCCAACTGTTGAAGTCGGTGGTGCCGGCGACCGCATTCTCCGTGCTTCCGTCTCGCTCGTTCATCACCCCGTCGATTTTAAAACTCACATCTCCTATCTGTGGTAAGTCGAGATGAACCACGGCGTTCCGGCCGCCGAAATTCGACGTACCGACTCGAGCATCGAGACGAAAATCACCCGAGGGCGCCCTGGTGACGATGCTGACTGCACCGCCTTGCGTATTACGCCCGAACAGCGTGCCTTGCGGACCCTTCAACACCTCGATCCGCTCGACATCCAACAGCGCGGTACCCAAACCCTGGGCGCGTCCGAGGAAAACCCCGTCGACGTAGATACCGACTCCTGCATCGCGGGCAGGCTGGTTAGCGTCAAACGAAGCGCCAACGCCACGAATGCCGATGTTCAGTGCCGAGGAGCGACCGACAAACGGGGCTACTCGGAGCGACGGAATCGCTCCGTCAGAGAGACTGCCGAGAGAAATCGCCTGACGATTCTCGAGGCTTTCGGTCGTGAGGACTGCTATCGAAATCGGCGTCTCTTGCAAATTAGTTTCGCGTTTCTGCGCAGTGACAACCACCTCATCCAAACCGCTCATCGAACTCGGCTCTTGAGCCTGTGTGACTGACGCAAGACTGACTAGGACCAAACTTGAGACCATCGCTTGATTTCGAGACACGGCTTCCTCGCACACGAATAAACTACAAATACGGTGCAGGACGCCGATGACGTATTTATTGAAGGTTTGTGACAGTTCGAGGAAATGAACCGGGAGAGGTCGTACAATGGTTGCCTCATGGCTCAAATCATCGACACGCTGACCACCGACGCTGAGCGTTGCGTCATCCCCGGGCATGGTGCGCTAGCCGCCAAACCAGCGGACCGCGAACTCTTCTACTCGGCTGAGGTCGCGCGTGCGACCGATGAACTGTACGTCCGGGTTCGCGATGTGATCCCAGCCGTCGAGTGGCCGGTTTATGCGCCCTACATCCACGCCATCTCACAGCTGAAGCAAGAGCGCGACGCCGTGGTGCTCGCTCATAACTACATGACGCCGGAGATCTTTGCCTGCGTCGGAGATATTCGCGGCGATTCTTTGCAACTTGCGCGCGAAGCAGCGCGGACGCCTGCGTCGGTGATCGTGCAAGCCGGCGTACACTTCATGGCTGAGACATCAAAGATTTTGAGCCCCGAAAAGACGGTGCTGATTCCAGATATGGCAGCGGGCTGTTCGCTAGCCTCGGCCATCACCGGTGAGGACGTGCGCCTGATGAAAGCGGCACATCCGAACGTACCGGTGGTTAGCTACGTGAACTCGTCGGCCGAAGTCAAAGCCGAGAGTGATGTCTGCTGCACGTCATCCAACGCCGTGCAGGTCACCGAGTGGATCGCGGCCGAATGGGACGTCGATCGCGTCATCGTCATACCTGACGAATATCTTGCCCGTAACGTCGCGACACAAACATCGCTGCGTATCATCACGTGGCAGGGGCACTGCGAGGTACATGAGCGCTTCACCGCATCGGATATCGAGCAACTGAGAATCAGCTACCCGGGCGCGCTCGTATTGGCGCACCCTGAATGTCCGCCTGATGTGTTGTCCGTTGCCGATTTCGCCGGATCGACAGCCGCACTAGCGGATTATGTCGAGCGCGAGCAGCCCAAGCGCGTGATCTTGTTGACCGAATGCTCCATGTCCGACAACGTCGCAGTGTCCAACCCCGCCACCGACTTCGTTCGTCCCTGCAATCTTTGTCCGCACATGAAACGCATCACGCTACAGGGTATCTACGACGCCTTGCTCGAAATGAAGCATGAGGTCGTCGTCGATGCGCAGATCGCAAAACGCGCACGCATCGCGATCGAGCGCATGCTGTCGGTTCCGCTCGGTCTGAAACCCCCCGGATTCACGACGGGGCGCGCTGCCGTCGATGTCGAGCTGATGTCACGAGCTTGACCGCGCTGCTGCGAACCGAAGTCCTGGTAATTGGGGCGGGTCTTGCCGGCCTGTCTCTGGCCCTGCGGCTTGCGCCGCGCCCTTGCATCGTTCTGTCGCCTGCGGCACTGGGTCAGGCGGCCGCCAGCGCTTGGGCACAGGGCGGGATCGCGGCCGCCGTGGCACCGACCGATACGCCTGCCGCACACGCCGAGGATACGGTTGCCGCCGGTGTCGGTTTGGTTGATCCGTTGGTAGCCGCCACGATCGCTAGCGAAGGGCCGGAACGGCTGCAAGAGTTGATCGATCTTGGCATTCCCTTCGATCGAGACTCGAGCGGCCGTCTGTCCTTGTCACTGGAAGCGGCGCACAGCCATGCCCGCGTCGTTAGGGTATCCGGAGATCTCGCCGGCCGCGCCATCATGAATTCTTTGGTCTCGGCGGTACGAGCAGCGCCGCATGTCACGGTGCTTGAGGGAATGCGCGCAGTGGCGCTGCTGTGCGAAGCGCAACAAGTTCGCGGCGCGTTAGTACGAAGCCCAGCAGGTGAAGGCGTCATCGAGGCAGCCGAGACGGTGCTCGCCTCGGGTGGTGCGGGCGGCTTGTTCTCGGTCACCACCAATCCCATTGAGGCTCGGGCATCCGCGATGGCGCAGGCATTTTGCGCAGGTGCGTTCATCGCAGACCCGGAGTTCGTCCAGTTTCATCCCACCGCTCTGGCGAACGGTGGCGATCCGGCACCACTCGTCACCGAAGCTCTGCGCGGCGAGGGCGCGATGCTGGTCGACTCGCGCGGCGTCCCGTTCATGTCGCGTTACCATTCAAGAGGCGATCTCGCGCCGCGCGATATCGTCGCTAGAGCCATTCACGCCGAGCGACAGACAAACGGCGGTGCCTGGCTCGACTGTCGTGACTCCATCGGGCGTCGATTTCCCGAAGCGTTCCCGACGGTGTTTGCCTCCTGTCTGGCCGCAGGCATCGACCCGCGCAGCGAACCGATTCCCGTCGCGCCGGCTGCGCACTATCACATGGGCGGAGTCGTTACGGATTTGTGGGGACGAACCAATGTGGATGGCCTGTCTGCCTGTGGTGAATGCGCTTCGACCGGTGCGCACGGCGCAAACCGCCTCGCCTCGAACTCCCTGTTGGAATCGGTCGTTTTCGCAACGCGAATCGCGACTCGATTGTTAAATGCATCCCTGACAACTCCTGCGACGACATCCAACCACTCGCAGGATCTGCCGCCGCGGGTCGCTACTCGAACCTTGACGGCTTTGCGACAAAAAATGTCGTCTGATTGCGGAGTGCTTCGTAACAGGACCGGGTTGACGTCCCTGCTCGACTGGATCGCTGCGCAATCCACGCTCGGCCCCGCACCGAGCGCTCTGTTGGCGGCACGACTCATCGTGACAGCGGCGCTCTGTCGGGAGGAGAGTCGCGGAGGTCATTTTCGAGAGGATTTTCCGATGACGAACCCACTTGCGCAACGCAGTTATCTGTCGCGCGATTCAGCCGATAGCATTCGGATCGAACTTCGCTCTCATTCCGATACCGGAGCTCCGTCATGACCACCATCTTGCCAGGATCCATTCCCGACTTGCTGATCGAACCTTTGGTCCGTCTCGCGTTGATGGAAGACCTGGTCCCGGCCGGCGACATCACGTCCGATTCGGTCGTCACTGCCGAAACTCAAATTGAGTTACTGATCCGCAGTCGCGAGCACGGCGTTTTAGCGGGGACCGATGCGGCAAGACTTGCCGTCAAACTGATCGATCGTGACGTGGCTTGTGATTGGCGGATTGTCGAGGGCGCCGCTCTGCAACCGGGCGAGATCATCGGAGTTCTGCGAGGTAACGCGCGCTCCATTTTGATGGCTGAACGTACCGTGCTGAATTTTCTGGGTCATTTATCCGGTATCGCAACGACGACTGCCAGCTACGCCGCGACGATCGCGGACACCCCAACTCGCGTAACATGCACTCGCAAAACCACGCCCGGTTTGCGGCTTCTGGAGAAACGCGCCGTTCTGGTCGGCGGTGGTGTCAACCATCGCCACTCTTTGGGTGATGCCGTGCTTATCAAAGATAATCACATCTTTGCAGCAGGCGGTGTTTCAGCGGCGCTTGAGCGAGCGCATGCTGCTGCCGGACACATGCGAGTCATCGAAATCGAGGTGGACACCCTCGAGCAGCTTGTCGAGGCGCTGCCCTACAAGCCGCACTGCATCCTGCTCGATAACATGTCGCTCGGCGATCTGCGTGAGGCCGTACGCTTGACGGCCAGACAGAGCATTCTCGAGGCATCCGGCAATGTCACGCTCGACTCGATTCGAGACATCGCGATGACTGGTGTGGATTACGTTTCAGTCGGTGCATTGACTCACCGTCTGCGACGTCTCGATTTTGGGCTGGACGCGAGTTAATCGCGATCAGCAACGAGACCACGTCTGCTCGCTTTGGCAGAACGCTCGATAGTCGCGTAGCCGCTGCGGGTCACCGCGTAGCGTCCCTGCCCACAATAGAGCGTCCGCTGATCCATCGTTGTCGAGATCGACGAATACCAGCTGCGCAGCCGGTGCGTTACCGCCCGGGTCCAGCACCGCGGCTGATTGCGAAAACTCCTCACGGATGGCCGACTCGAGCGAGGGACTGATCGGCGTTTCGGTAGGCACGACGCGCACTGTCGAGCGCCAAGTTGCATAGCGCGCTGGTGTCGCTGCCGGATCTACCTTGGAGGGTGATTTAATTGACTCCAAGTCGGCGATACGACGAGCCTCGATACGCAAAGCCGCATTGCGCGCAGGCTCATCAGCGGAAATCTCAGCGCGGATGATGGCGTTCAGTGCGTTGCGACCGCGCTCGCTCGAATCGAAGCGCAAAAACTGCAGGGCACTGACTCGCACCTCGACACTCGATGCGGCGAGTGCCCGCTCGAGCTGGCTCGCCACACTCAAACGCAGCGGGTCCGCAATCGGGGTCAAGCTGATCAACAGCGTTGCCAGCAGCAGCACAGACACACCGAAATTGACCCGGCTGATGGCCCCAAGCCACGGGCCTGTGCGCAGGCTCGCGTAGGCATATCCCACGGCATAAAGAACCGCGAAGATCGCTGTGACGAGACCCCAATAGCGAGCCGGCGTCAGGCCTAAATCGGCTAGCCGTACGCTCATCGAGTACAGCGCTGTCAACGCGATCAGTACCAGCAAGGGCGGCACGATGCGCAGCGCTTGCTGCAGCCAGCGCCCATAGCCCGGGTCGAGATCGCCTTCTCGAAAGGCGGCATTGAAGAGCAGCAGGGTCACGGCGACGAGTGCCAATAGAACAGCACTATTGATGACGCGCTCACCACTACCGAACAACGCCGGCAGCTTGGGAAGCAAAGCCAACGAAAAGGCAATGACGATGAGGCCCGCGAGCGGCAATAACCACTTCATCAAACCGAGCAACTGATCGAGCACGCCGTCGATGAACCGATCGCTGCTACCGATGATCTGGGTCGCCGTTGCCAACGCCAGCGTGGTGGCGGGATAGACGAAACGCGGATCGCTGAAGAGCGTCTTGAAAAGATCGTTGCCCAAGGTCTCGAACAGCGCCGCCCATAGCAACAACAACAACCAGAAAGCGCCGGTGAACAACGCGGACTCGACGAGTGTCAGATAACTGCGCCAAGCACTACGAAACAGTACGGGATACGGCGTACGCCACTCACCGACTTCGAGACGCGCGCGCAACATCGGCAGGCCGATGGTCCACGACACGGCCCAAGGTAGCAAGAAGCCCGCCAACCGATCTTCATCGAGGTTGATCTCGCCAACCACCGAGGCATCGAAAGACTCGTAACCGGTGAGCACGAGAAACGTCGCCAACACCACGCTCGAGACCCACAGCGTTCGTTGATGGCGATGTGACCACAAGACCAACAGGGTCAAGGGGACAAAGACGGCGACGAGATAGGCGGAGACCAGTTCGCCGGGAGCGCTTGCCGGCCACGTGCCACTATCGATGGATTGATGCAGCCACCACAGCGCTAAGGCTTGCAGCGACGCCAACACGAGTGCCCCCTTGGAGAAGGACTCCGAAACCGACTCTGTCGACATGAAACCCCCGTTTAGTCGTCTCGTATGACCTGGCAGGCGGCGCACCGTTCGAAATATGAACATTAAATTAACGTTAAAATAATCGATGTGATTCGCATAACCGAGCTAAAACTTCCCCTGACCGAAAAAAGCCGCGAGAACACTCCGGATGAACTTCGGGCTGCCATCCTCAAGCGCCTCGGTATCGCAGCCTCGTCGTTGATCGATTTCCATGTTTTCAAGCGTAGCTACGATGCCCGCAAGAGAAACGAAGGCATCTGCTTCGTCTACATCGTCGATGTCACCGCTCGAGACGAAGCCAACATCCTGCAACGGCACGCCAACGACCCCCATATTCGTCTGGCACCCGACACTCGCTATCAACCGCCACCTCGTGCGCAAACTCACCGGAAAGATCGACCCGTCGTGGTCGGTTTCGGTCCCTGCGGATTATTCGCTGCGTTGATCCTCGCGCAGCAGGGCTATCGACCGCTCGTTCTCGAGCGCGGCAAGGATGTCCGACGCCGCACTCAAGACACGTGGGGTCTGTGGCGCAAGAGCGTGCTCATGCCCGAGTCCAACGTGCAGTTTGGGGAAGGCGGTGCCGGCTTGTTCTCTGATGGCAAGCTCTACAGTCAAATAAAAGATCCGCGATTTCTCGGTCGCAAGGTAATGCAGGAGTTCATACGTGCGGGCGCGCCGCCCGAGATTCTGTATGTGAGCAAGCCGCACATCGGCACCTTTCGCTTGACCGGTGTCGTGTCTGCCATGCGCGAGGAGATCATCGCCTTAGGTGGTGCGGTGCGCTTCGAAAGCAAGGTCGTCGATATCACTATCGAGAGTGGGCAGACTCGTGGTGTAACACTGGAATCGGGCGAGTTCATTGCAACCGAGCAGGTCGTGCTCGCACTCGGACATAGCTCGCGCGATACCTTCCGCATGCTGCACCGGCGCGGCGTCTTCATGGAGTCCAAACCATTTGCCATCGGATTTCGGATCGAACACCCGCAGTCAATGATTGATCGGGCGCGCCTCGGTCGATACGCAGGGCACCCCGCACTCGGTGCGGCCGACTACAAACTCGTACATCACGCGAACAACGGGCGCTCGGTTTACAGTTTCTGCATGTGCCCGGGTGGCACCGTCGTCGCGGCCACCTCGGAGACCGGTCGGGTAGTCACCAATGGGATGAGTCAATACTCACGCAACGAACGCAACGCCAATGCGGGTATCGTTGTTGGTGTCGACCCCGCGCAGGACTACCCCGGCGGACCGCTTGCGGGCCTTGAACTTCAGGAGCAATGGGAAGCCACCGCGTTCGAGCTCGGGGGCCGAACCTACCGTGCCCCCGGCCAGCTCGTTGGTGATTTCATTCGTAACGTGCCCTCACAAGCTCTCGGTGCAATCGAGCCGTCTTACAAACCCGGTATCACCCTAGGCGACCTCGGACTCGCTCTACCCTCCTACGCGATCGATGCCATCCGCGAAGCGCTACCGGCCTTTGGTAAGCAAATCGTCGGTTTTGACCGTGAGGATGCCGTCTTGACCGGTATCGAGAGCCGAACCTCATCGCCGCTACGGATCACGCGTGATGCTCGCAGTCTGCAAAGTCTGAACGTTCGTGGTTTGTACCCTTGCGGTGAGGGCGCAGGGTACGCGGGCGGGATACTCTCAGCGGGCGTTGATGGCATCAAAGTCGCAGAAGCTGTCGTCGCGGAAAGAACGACATGAAATTCGACGAACTCAAAAAGCTTCATCAGAAAAAATATCGGGAACAGTTCGGTCACTATCTAATCGAAGGTGAACATCTCGTACTAGAACTCATCAAGGCAGCTGAAATCCGCGCCGACCTTCGCGCCAGTACGATTTATATCAGCGAGGATCACGCTCCGATCGAGAGCTCGCTGGCAATCCAAGTGATCTCGAACAAGCAGATGGCGGAATTGACCGAAACAGACTCGCCCCAGGGTATCGTCGCCCTCGTACCGATCGTGCCGACAACGACTCCCGTCGATGGTCAAACGCGCGAAACGACGATCTGCCTCTATGAAATTCAGGATCCGGGCAATCTCGGGACCATCTTGCGCAGCCTCGCTTGGTTCGGCGGATTTCGCTGTTTGCTGACAACCAACAGCGTCGATCTGTACAACGGCAAAGTGCTGCGGGCGAGCCTTGGCGCTCACTGGCATGTGCCGATCGAAACCGAAGTGAATGTCGCCTCTTTGCCAGCGCGCTTTTCGAAAATTGCTCGCCTCGACATGCACGGTAAAAGCACACGGGACGAGAGCTTCCGCGATTTCGACTGCTATCTTTTTGGCAATGAGGCGCGCGGTTTGCCACGATCGGTTATCGACGGAGTACCGACGACGCCATTCACAATCACCGGCTTGCGCACCATCGAGTCTTTGAATCTCGCCTCGGCCGTCAATGTGTGCGCTTACGAGTTACGACGCTAGGCCGTACGACGCCATGTGTAGAGAGACAACAAGCACAGCAACCCGCTGACACAGCCCATGACAATATACGGCGCCGAAGGTCTCCACGCGTCAAAGAGCGTCCCTCCGACGATCGCCGCAAAGAAAATACCGAGCGAACCGCAGAGAGTGAAGACACCGATGACCGCGCCGCGACCCCGCTCTGGTGCGACCTGACCCACCAAAGCCTGCGAGGCCAGAATGCCGCTCATCTCACCGACGCCTAAAAATACAGCCGCGACATACATGGCTGGTTGAAACGGGTTATCGACGAGGCCGAACCAGACGTAGCTGCCACAAGCCAACGCGGATGCGATCGTCATGAACAATACGCGATCAACTCGATCGATGAAGGTGATGACGATCATGGCCCAAAAGGTCGCCGTGACCTGGATCGCAACAAAGATGCCGCCACCCTCGGATAAGGCCTCCGCCGGTGTCATCCCCTGTTCTTTGCCGACTTGGACCATCCAAAGGAAGAAGAATGCGCTGATGATCGACAGCGACGCTCGCGATACTGCGGCCGAGGCGTAGGCTAACCGAATGCGCGGATCCTTGGCGGCATCGATGCCGACTCGCAGCGTCGCGAGTAGCGGCTCTCGCGCACCGATTTGACCGGGAGACTGTCGAGGCAGACCCTTCAAGACGATCACCATCGGAATCAGACAAATTGTCGCCACACTCCAATACGCGGCTTGACCAGCTTCGAGCGGATCCATTCCTTGCCCGAGATAGATTTTGGGCAGTTGCGCCGCAAAACCCACGAGCGAGGCCACCCCGAGCCCGTTGAGGAAGAAACAAACCCCGACCAACTTGCCGCGCGATGTTTCCTGCGGATAGTCGGCGATCACGGTCGACAACATCGCGGCGATCAAAGACGCCCCGCAGGCGGTGACGAAGATCATCGCGTACAGAGTCCAGTTGAACTCGGCGAACGGGAACAAACAATAACCCACTGCCAAGATCGCAAACCCCATACCGTAGATGATCCGTCGGCCGAGACGATCGGACATCGCACCGACGAGGCCCGACAGCAGGAGCGCGGGAATTTCGCTGATGACATCCATCGTGCCGCTGACCCGACCTTGGATATCATCGGGAATCCCGAGCATCGAGTTGAACAGGTAGGGACGAAGATTACCGACGAGCGTCAGCAAGCCGATCGAGAAGAACGCCGTTCCCAACAAGGCATAGAAGTTTGACCGCGCGATGCCCGGCGCAAGATCCCAAATACCCACTCGGATTCCGTTGCTCATGGCTTCGATCCTACCGATGACCGCGACTCGAGGCCCACGCACACCGCATCCAACGACCGTTATCAGCGCCCTGCAACATCCTTGTGTTGCTGCCAGCCTCGCAACGTCATCGCATTGACTTTATCCCCTGCGGCTCCAAACATAGACGCAGATCAATAATTGAGCATTCTGCGACGCCTAGACGGAATGCCGCCTCTACCGGGGGCCCAATGACACTGCTGCAATCCGCTAGATCGGTCGTCTTTACCCACCTGTTCGACGTCGACGGTAAAAGCGCTACGGCGCGTCAGTTCGATAAAGTCGTCACTTGGTTGATCGTCGCCAATCTGGCGGCGTTGGTGCTGGAACACCTCCCGACGGTCTATGTCGCACACGAGGCCGCATTCGGTACTTTTGACCGGCTCTCGATCTATTTCTTCACCGCCGAGTATCTGCTGCGTCTGTTTGCCGCACCGGCAGATCCGGCCTTCAAAGGGCGGCGATTTGCCACTTTACGGTTCTCAGTAACTCCGTTTGCCTTGATCGATCTGCTCGTAATCGCACCCTACTGGCTGCATCTGCTCGGAATTGTAGACCTCGACCTGCGGATGCTGCGCGCGCTGCGCTTGCTGCGGCTGCTAAAGTTGATGCGCGATTTCGTCCCGGCAGTGAAAGAGTTTCGGCGTATGAACGAGGGCCGAACGTTTCGACAAAAGATCGATGCCTTGATGAACGAAACACCAACATCAGGTCGTTTGCATCACCAGCTCGATCTGATCTTCATCTTCTTTATCATCACCAGCGTCATCGCGGTATTTTTGGAGACCATTTCATCGATCCACGAGCCGCTGCGAGCGGAGTTCTATTGGTTTGATTTGGTCGCGATTATTGTTTTCACCGTCGAATTTTTGTTGCGTATTTACGCAGCTCCGGAACAGTTTCACGGTAAATCAGCGATCGGTTCTCGTTTCGCATTTCTCAAAAAACCCACCAGCCTCATCGATCTGATCGCGATCGCACCTTTCTATTTGCAGTTCCTGATCGCCGTCGACTTGCGGTTCATTCGAGTTCTGCGAGTGCTGCGAATCTTAAAGCTCACTCGATACAACTCGGCACTCAAAACCTTCGGCATGGTGCTAAACCGGGAGAAGCGCGCTTTCGCGGCGGCGATGTTCATCACCATGCTCATCACGATTCTCTCGGGCGCCATCGTCTACGAGTTCGAGCATCTTGCTCAACCTGAAAAGTTCGACACCATGCCCCGCGCGATGTACTGGGCGGTGATCACCCTAGCCAGCGTCGGTTATGGAGATATCTCACCGATCACGCCCATTGGCCAAGCTTTCACCATGTTTCTCGCGCTCCTCGGGATCGGCATCGTGGCACTGCCCGCGGGTATCCTTGGCTCGGCGTTTTCAGATCAATTGCACCAGCAACGCGAAGAAATGCTCAAGGCGGTCGAGGATGCATTCGCCGATGGCGTCTTGACTGAGGACGAGGCTAAACAGCTCGAGGAGGAGCGCATTCGCCTGCACTTGACGGAGGAGCAATTCGAACGCCTCAAGCAGCGAGCCATGTTGAAGCACGCACACCAGATCAACGCCGCTCAGTCGATGGTTGAGATCAGTGACAAACTAAACGACCTGCGAAAAGCCCTCGATTCCATGCCGAGCGGACTCGCGATTGAGGAGATTCGCAAGCTGCCGTTGTCCGAACAAGAGAAGGCGGCGCTGATCGTCTTGCTCAAGTAGAGAACGTTCAACGATCGCTAGGAAGACCTCGATCCGGGCTCACCCATGTCGCGGGCTTCCCACGCCGGCGCATCAATACCAGCGGGTACGCGACGATAGTCGTGGCGAACTGCAACAGCCAGAACGCCAGCGGGTACCAGATCGACCAGACGAGATCTCGGATCACTCGCTCATCGTAACGTCGGTCGATGATCGCACCGGCCGTGAACTGCACGACACAGCAAGCGCCCAGAATCAGACCGGTCGCCGCCAAAGAAAAAGGTTGATCGGCCATTACGAGCCGCCAAACGATCGCCGCGAGAAAAGAGGCCGCGAGCAGATAACACCAAGCGACGCTCGCTAGCATCTCGAGCATCAGCGGTCGCATGCCGTGTGAGCGACGACTCCACAACACATCGATATTGCGGAGCATCACCTGTGCGCCACCCATGGCCCAGCGCAATCTCTGTCGCCAAAGCCCATGCAAGGTTTCCGGCGTGAGTATCCAAACGAGCGCGTGCGGCTCGAAGGTGGCACGCCAGCCCGCTCGCTGCAGCTTCCAAGTCATGTCGATATCTTCGGTCAGTGCGTCTAGCGTCCAGTAGTCCACTTGCCGCACCGCCGATTTTCGAAAAGCGGCAATCACGCCCGAAACCGTAAACAAGCGCTTGAGAATGAGTTGTGCCCGCTTGATGATACCGATCATCGCGGAGAACTCGCCTACCTGCATGCGACCAAGCAGCGTCGAGCGATTGGCAATACGAGGATTACCTGTCAGCGCACCGAGTCGATCGTCGGCTGCGAACGCGGCGGCGATCCAAGTTGGCGCAAACGGATCGATACAAGCGTCGCCATCGATACAAACGAGAATTCCATGGCTCGCTTCGAGTGCGCCCGCCTTCAGCGCCGCTGCCTTGCCTTGGTTGAAGGGCTGGCGAACCACCTTCAAACGCCAAGCACTCTCGGCCAACGATTCCAGAATCACCGCAGTCCCGTCCGTACTGCCATCATCGACAGCGATGACTTCAAAGTCAGGATGGCGAACGGCAAGCGCATGCTTGATCGTCTCCACAACATGCGCCGCCTCATTGAAGCAGGGAATGATGATCGACACCGGCGGCAAGTGAGTGGCATCCGGTGGGGCATCGTGCCTGGGCGTGTGCCGCTCGTACCGGAACCACGTATAGAGCGCGCCCGTCGTCCACAGCAGTGACATGACGAGCGGAAAAAAGAATAGGTAGTCGCCGATCAATGCATCCATGAGCTAATTCATGGGAGGATCGTTCGGCTGTCGCGAAAAGATTTGTCGCATCTTGGCGGGCTCGGGATGCGAGTCGAACAGCATGTCGGGGTAATACGCGATATGGATCACGCCCGCGTCATAGAGCATGCCGATCGTCGCAACGATATCGTCGGTCGGTATTGCCCGCTGGTCGTGACGCCAATCGACGGTCTGCAGTTCGAAGACGATGCGGTTGCGGGCGTTCGGAAAGCGCTCGATCCCCGCCAGAATTTGACGCTGGAACGCGATCGGGTCAGACGCTTGCTCCATGTAGGGCATCGCCATGATGGCCGTGAAGTCATAATGGGCGAGCGAGTTCTCGAGTGCTTGCGCGTACCACACTTCCGCTCGCGGATTGATCGCGACCTGCGCATACAGATTGCGCGCTGTTATCAAAGTGGGTTTATATCGACGAACTGATGAAGAGATCTCAGTCGCAAACTGATCCAGTGCGTTGATCTTCAAAATAGTCCATCGGCCGAGGGTGTCATCGTTTGCACGAATGTCAGCAATCGAGACCGGTAGACCCCAGGAACGATACGTCGCGAGCGCATCGGGATGGGCATCCTCGAAATCCGACAGCGTGATGTCATCATGGTAGATCACGCCCTCGAACGAAGTCGTTCGGGCAAGATCGTCGAAAATCTCGGTGATGACGTTGCGTGCGGCGGTCGAAAACGGCGATAGACGCTGGTAACCCATATTGAGCGCGTTAGAGGACTTGCCCGGCAGCGTGACGACTTTGTCACCCGCAACCGGATGGTCTGCTGGCAACTCCCAAGCCAACAGCGGCATCCACGCGTAAACGCGTCGGGCCGGAGTGCGGGTGCGGATTTCCCATGCGACATAGCTGAACAAGTCCGCTCTGACCGGCACGTGTCGATTCGGGAAATACACGGCATCAGCAGAACCGTTGGCATCAGGGTCGGCAAAGGCCTGTAGATAGACGGCGTTGACCCCGAGCCAAGTCAGTCGATCAACCAAGTGATTGATGTTGCGGCGCTGCTGCTCGGGGTCTGGATCGTAGATGTAATCGAGATCGATATGCGCGATTTTCTGCGGGCGATCATTTTCCGTAAAGCCGTGACTGCGGATGTTGATCGCATAGCGCAGATCGCCGATGTTCATCTTTGATTCGATCAGAATTCGCCGCAGGCGTGACAGCGGTACACCCGCGTGATTATCGCCATCGTCCAAAGTCAGTCCGATGTTCATGCCGTACTTCAATGCAGCAGACTCGACCATTTCGTTGTACTTGCCGTAGGGCCACGTCACGATCCGCGGCGCCGTGCCGATACGCTTGCGGATGAGGTCCCGACTCAATCGTAGATCTGCTTCGATGCGCTTGAGATACTGAGTTTCGGTTTCGTAACCATGCATGGGGTCGAATCGACGCGCCGTAGCAGCCGGTTGGGCGCTGCCCTGGGGGTTCGCTTTCAAACCGTGGTGCAGGTCGTGGGTGTGGCTCGCAATCTCGACAAGCCCGGTGGATTGCATCTCGCGCAGCGCGTCCCACGACAAGAATCGCTCGCGCGGTACCGGCTTACCATCGTAGTCAACCTGCCGGGTGCTCTCCTGCCAGCTCGTCACGACCGAGATGACCGACGGAATCTTCAGCATCTTCAGCAACGGCCAAGCGTGCTGGTAAACCGAGGTGTAAGCATCATCGAAGGTCAACAGCACCGCCTTGGGCGGTAGCGGCGCTCCCCCGTTTTTTGCGCTCAAAACCTGATCGACGGAGACGAATACGAACCCGTTGTTGCGGAGCCAATCGACATGGCGCACGAACATCGTCGGACTGACGGCATAGTCGGGAATCAGCGCCCGAGCAGGCTCCTCGATCTCGTGATAGCTGATCACCGTCAAACGATCGAAATGGGTGGCGTGGCTGACCAACGGGGCCAACGCCAAAAACACCCATGACAACCAGACGCGCGAGATGCGATGCACGACGCGCATTCTAGAGGATATTGCGGGCGGCTATCAGTTGTCCGTCGAGTCCGGACCGCGCGCGCGGTTCCAGGCGATGGAAACGAGGATCGACACGGCGAGGATGGCGCCAATGATGGCGAGCGACCAAGTGATCGGAAACTTGCCGCCAAAGGCATGATTCAACCAAACCATCTTCAGGCCGACGAAAACCAAGATCACCCCGAGCCCGTATTTCAAGAATAGGAACGCCTTGACCATGCTTTGCAGCACGAAAAAGAGCGACCGCAACCCGATGATGGCAAAGATGTTAGAGGTGAAGACGATGAACGGCTCGTTAGTGAGTGCGAAAATTGCCGGCACCGAATCGATCGCGAAAATGATGTCGCTGAACTCGATGAAGGCGAGCGCCACGAACAGCGGGGTTACCCAAGTCTTTCCGTCGATCTCAACCCAAAACTTGTCGCCGTGGAAGGCGGGCGTAACCGGGAACAACTTCTTGACACCGAGGATGATGGGGTTACGCGACGGATCGAGCGGCTTTTCCGGCAGAAACAGAATCTTGAAACCGGTGAGAATCAAAAACACACCGAAGATCACCACGATCCACTCGTACTGCATCAGGATCGAGCCGAGCGAGATAAACAAGGCACGGAAGAGGATCGCGCCCATGATCCCGTAGAACAGGACCTTTTGCTGATACTGCACGGGCACCGCAAAGTACGAGAACACGGCGACGAAGACGAACACGTTGTCGATCGCCAGCGCGTATTCGACCACATACCCTGCGAGGAACTCCAAAGAAGTGTCCCGCGCGAGCTGAGCATGGTCCATACCGGTAAGCGCGGGGCGAGTCGGCAGGTCGTAAAGCAAGAACTGATAGAGGCCGTAATTGAAGGCCAACGCCAACGCAATGAAGATGACACTGCGTATCGCAGCGGATTTCAAACTCGGGATCGTACCCGGCTTACTGAAGACCCCAAGGTCAAAGGCCAGAACCGCCAAGAGCGCGAGGATGAACCCAACGTAGGCCCACCAATAATCGGCGAAAGGAATCAGCAGCAAGTCTTCCATGACCGGCCTATCGAGCAAATCTAAAGTCGCAACAGTTTACTGGTTGGACTACGGGCTGACCAGAAGGACGCGAGGGCCATCCGGCCCGGGCTGCGCCAGATAGGGCACCGTCGCCTCGATCGGGGCGACACTCGGGGTACCAAGGTTAATACGGACCTCGGCTTGGCACGACAGGGCGTCGGTCGTCGAATCCTTGAAGCGGTCAGTCACCGAGCCGAGGGTGACTTCGACATTGTCTTCGTAGAACGCGCGACAGGCGTCTCGACAGGCCTCCCCGGGTTTGCCACTCGCAAGGCCGCACGCCGACTCGACCGACGGGGATTCCGGCCAGCGTCCACCGAGACATTGAGACGAAAACTCCGCCACCGCACGTTCCTTCAGGATGTCGGCGACACGGGCGCTGACCAACGAATCGTCGCAACTCAAGCGTGGCTCGGAACAGCCGGCCGACAAAACGGATGTCAGCAGGATCAACACGACGAGCCTCATGCCATGCACCATAAACCGACGCACCATCCAGTGGACCACTGGATCGCCAGATCGATGAGTGCACCGAGCAGCATCACGGGTACTCCCAGATAGAGGAACAAGTACCATAGCCCCCAAGCGGTGATTCGCGGCTTGCCGACGTCGATCCCCTTTACCGGCTTGGACATGGCAATACCTTACAACATCAACGTCGTCATCGACGAGCCCGACCAAGATCGATGGAACGATTTCCACCATGCAGGTCACGGCGCCTGGGAACAGGCTTGGGCGTATGGCGAAGCGATGCGCTCGCTCGGGTCCGTCGTTCGTCGAGTGCGTGTGACGACTGACAACGAGACCATCGCGATCGCGCAGATTTTGGAGCGCGGACTGCTTGGCTACCTCGGATTCGCGTCCTGTTCTCGCGGTCCGATCTGGGGCGTACGCGCGCAAGGCGATGTCGCGTTGCGGAAAGATTGTCTTGTCGCCGTTCGCCAAGCCTTACGAAATCGCCTGCTGCACGTCACGGCCTTCACGCCCGAATTCGACGATCGCGCCAGTCACGCGGGCGAAGAATACGCCTGCTTCCGCCAGATCATGACCGGCCTCTCCACCGTGGTGTTGGACCTCACGCGCCCACTTGCCGACATCCGTGCCGGGATGGAGACTCGTTGGCGCAATCGCTTGAGCTATGCCGAGCGTCACTGGCGCGGCGATCTGAATGTAGGCAGCAGCTTATCGGGCTTGCGTACCTTGCTCCGACTGGAGGAGCAGCAACGCCGCAGCCGCAAATTCAACGGTATGCCGGTCGCGTTGGTCGAGCGTTATGTCGAGGCCACCGGTACAACTCGCCCCTCGTTCGTCATGGCTAGAGCCAATCAAAAAAATGAGCTGCAGGCAGCGATGCTATTCGTGCTGCACGCCGATCGCGCCACCTATCACATCGGGTGGGCCAACGAAGCTGCACGAAAAGTCAATTTGCACAATTTGCTGCTGTGGCGCTCGCTACCCGCACTGTGCGAGCGCGGAGTCATCGAGCTCGACCTCGGCGTTATCAATACCCAAAGCCTACCCGGCATTTCACGATTCAAACTGGGTACCGGCGGTAGGGCAATCACACTACCGGGTACTTATGTTTGAGATGTCACCGCCCAAACGATGATGTTCAGGGCGCCATCGTCGCCGCCTCGATCCAGTGCAGCTTGTCTTCACGAATCCACCAAGGAAAGTAAGCCCGCGGATGCTGTGCGGGAAACAACTGTCCGGTTCCGTGATCCCGCCACTCGCCGCCCAAGCCCAAGCGCTGTAAATCGTCCGCACGCATTCTTCGTTGCAACGTGAGCGGTGCCAAGGCTTCGAATTCGTCGCGCGACACGTCACCGGTATAGCAATCGTGGAAGCTCGCCCAGTGATGCCGCTCCAGCAGGCGAGGTAACGCCGTCAATATCGCCTCATGATCCTTGCGCTCGAGCGCAAGCTGACCTAGCACATTGCAGAACAAAACAGCTGCATCAGGCCATACCGCCAAACGCGGTGGCAGCTCGGTGACGAGATCACCGCGTAACCACGTGAGTTCTCTGCAGCGAGGGTGATTCAAAGCGAAGAGCCAACGCGCCAGCGGATCCAAATCGAGGGCGCAGATTTCGCGAAAGCCTAACAGCCAGGCGCTCGGCAGCGTCCAACCGGCGCTCGGCCCAACCAGAATCAGTCGCTGACCCGGCGGTGACCACTCGGTCAGCCACGACTCAATCGCAAAGCGAAACGGACGATAGCGCCGCACCGCGCGCCATGCCCGCCAATGCCAAGCCAACCCGCCGCTCGGCCGCCACAATCGGAAATCGGGCCTCATAACCACCATGCTAGTATCGCTCGCCGTGGAGACTTCGGCACAACGCTACGCGCGCGCAGCCTTGCTGGCCTGCCTGATCGGCTTGCCGGCCTGCTCCATCATGCCGAGTTCGACCCAGACGAATGATCGCGTCGAAGCGCCGGCCGATCCAGCGCCGCCTGCGGCAGCTCTCGAGCCGACCGAAGCGCCATCCAAAAATGCCGCTCCGGCGC
>SXGQ01139471.1_pt1 | contig 21038 bp, 15 predicted proteins | sample 3178371 | NCBI WGS metagenome assembly SXGQ01 (sample SAMN11356859, study PRJNA531348) | freshwater metagenome | isolation source: freshwater sample F1-20 | place: China: Fuxian Lake, Yuxi | collected 2017-12-25 | reverse complement strand
GTCGCGCGGATCAGGTTCGGTATACCCGCGCTGCTTCGCGTCCACCACAATCTCACTGAACTCTCGCGAGCCATCGTAAACATTGAAGAGATAAGCCAGCGTGCCCGAGAAGATTCCCTCAATGCTCGTCACATCATCGCCCGTCTCACGCAGATCGCGTAGCGTCTGAATCACCGGAAGCCCGGCGCCGACGGTGGCCTCGTAGAGATAGTGCGTACCGCCCACCCGTCGCGCTTCACGCAACGTCCGATAGAATTCCATCGGTGCGCTGTTCGCTTTTTTGTTGGGCGTGACAATGTGAATACCCGATGCCAACCATTTCGGATAGTGCTGCGCCACCTCACCGCTCGCCGTGCAATCGATGATCACGCGGTTCGGTAGATAGTCGACGCCCACATGCGCGGCAAAGGCGTCAAGGTCGGGCTCAGCATTTGAGACAGCAAAATCGTTCTGCCACCGACTGAGCGACACGCCCATATCCGAAAGCAGCATCCGCTTGGACGACAACAGACCGCGGATACGCAAATCAAGCTTGAAGTCGCGATGTAAACGCTCGCTCTGCGAAGCCATCTGCTCGAGAAGCACACGCCCAACCGTTCCCGGGCCAATGACCCCTACGGAGACGGTATGCGCCGAGAGGTAAAAGCTCGAATGAACGGTACGCAGCGCGCGCGTCGCTGCTTTAGCTGGGACAACGACCGAGATGTTCCGCTCGGAAGCACCCTGGGCGATCGCGCGTACGTTGACACCCGCAGCGCCCAAGGCGCCGAAAACTTTGGCTGAGATACCCGGGATACCCGCCATGCCATCGCCCACTACGGCAAGGATTGCGAGCTCTCGATCCACTTCGACAGATTGAATCTGTCCGTCAGCGAGCTCCCTAGAGAATGTAGCGCGAACGGTCGCGACTGCACGGTCCGCCTGATCCCGCGGCACGGCGCAGCAGATGGAATGCTCCGAACTACCCTGCGAGATGAGCACCACCGAAATACCCTCTTCGCGCAACGCACCGAAGAGACGCGAGGCGGTGCCGGGAACACCGATCATGCCGGCGCCCTCGAGATTGAGTAGCGCGATATTTTCGATCGTCGTAATACCCTTGACCGCGAGCGCCGACTGCGGTCGCGCACAAATCAGCGTGGCAGGATGATCGGGCGCGAAGGTGTTTCGAATCCAAATGGGGATCTCGCGGCCGACCGCCGGTGCCATAGTCTGCGGATGAATCACCTTCGCACCAAAGTACGCAAGCTCCATCGCTTCGTTGTACGACAACGAGTCGATCACTTGCGCATCGGGTACGCGTCGTGGGTCCGCCGACAGGACTCCGTCGACATCGGTCCAGATATGGATCTCCGCTGCATCGAGCAATGACCCGAAAATCGATGCCGAGAAATCACTACCGTTACGACCGAGTGTCGTTTGAACGCCGCTCACGTCAGTTACAATGAACCCCGTGATTACGAGAGTGCCGCGAAAATCATCGGAGACCAGGCTCGACAGCCGCTGTCTCGACTCGTCCCATTTGACGAGCGGACCCAAAAGCCCCCACTCCACCACCACGACTTCTCGGGCATCGAGCCAACGTACAACCCCGGGACGATGAACCGCCGTCTCCGGTCGACTCTCGTAGAAATCGCGGAAGAGCCGTGTCGACCAGATCTCACCGTATCCGGAGATCAGATCGGTGATGTGACGACCCGCAGAACGCGTCAGCCGCACAGCCTGAAGAATACCCTCGATGTCTTGACGATCCCGATCGAATCCCTCGAGATACCGCGTCGCCACTTCGGCAGACAGCAACTCTCGAGCGATTCGGGCATGACGTTCGCGAATCGCATCGAGACCGACTTGGAACCCCAGATCCTGACGCTCTGCTTGGGCAACAAGCGTCAGCAACGAGTCGGTCACCCCCTTACACGCCGAGAGCACGACCCCGAGGCGATTCGTCGACTGTTGGTCGAGGATGGCTGCGACGCGGCGGAAACAGTCCGCGTCGGCGACGCTCGAGCCACCAAACTTGTGTACCGTCCAGGGGGAACCCGTCATGGGGTGTCAATCCGTGCTGACTAAACAATTAACTCTATCGGCTCCCACCCTTCGAACGCAAGGAAGGCCACTAAAGCACGGGGCTACCCTAAACTGCCGCACCCATGGATCTTGTCTCCGACCCAGTGTCGATCGTCCTGCTTGTTACTCTGCTTGCTGTGACCGGGCTAGTCGCTGGCCTCATCGCAGGGCTCCTCGGCGTCGGGGGTGGCATCGTTCTAGTTCCGGTGCTTGAGTACGCCCTGCGCTTCGCAGGCTTTCCCAAAGAATGGTGTATGCATGTTGCCGTTGCCACATCACTCGCCACCATCATTCCGACGGCTATCGCCTCGTCCCGAGCCCACAACCTTCGCGACGGAATCGACTGGGGAATCGTCAAAGCTTGGTCGCCGGGAATGATCCTCGGCGGACTCGCAGGAAGCTTACTCGCCGCACAAGCGAGCGATGTCATATTGACTGCCGTGTTCGGCTTCGTCGCCGCGCTCGTCGCAGCGAAAATGTTTTTGCCGCTTGACCACCTGCGTCTGGCCAAAAAAACCCCGAGAGGGCTCCCCGGTAATCTTTTGGCTGCCTCAATTGGCAGCATCTCATCGATGATGGGAATCGGCGGTGGCACGCTGTCGGTCCCCGCCATGACACTGACTGGCGGACCTATTCACTCTGCAGTCGGTACCGCGGCGTTCTTTGGGCTATTGCTCGCGGTGCCCGGAACGATAGGCTATCTGTTTGCGACGCCCGATGTGCCCTTACCTGGACTGACGGTAGGGTTCGTGAGCTTCGCCGCGCTAGCCGTGATCGCGCCCATGTCGATGTTGACCGCACCCATTGGTGCGAAGCTGGCACATTCGCTCGAGCGCAGGACGCTATCCCGAATCTTCGGTGCGTTTCTTTGTATCGTTGCCATTCGCATGCTGATCAGGACGTTCTTATGAAGGTCGCCGGCCCCTATTTCGAGGACTTCCATCATGGCCTCGAGTTCGACGCACCGGCGGTGACGCTGACGGCAGGTCATGCCGCCCTCCATCAGGCGCTATTTGGCGACCGCCTACGCTTGCCTCTCGATCACGCCGGCTCGGCTCGAGTCACGAACTCACCCGCTCCGCTTTGCCATCCGCTGCTTGCGATCAATATCGCGATCGGGCAATCCACATGGGCCTCGCAACGCGTCAAAGCCAACCTCTTCTACCGCGGCCTCGTGCTCCGTCAACCCGTATTCCTAGGCGATACCCTCTACACACGCACTCGAGTCGTCGGACTTCGACAGAACAAGCCTCAAGCCGGTCGTGCAGCGACCGGTATCGTCGCACTCGAGATGACAACGACTAACCAGCACGGTGAAACGGTTCTGCACTTCTGGCGCTGCCCCATGATTCCCTGTCGTGATCCGGAAGCTCGGACGGGTCATGTTGATGATCTCGAGACCATCGGCAAAGGCGTCACGCTCGAAGACGTGCTTGCCGCCGTGCCGACCACTTGGAACATGACGCCTGCTTCAGAATGGCTTGGGACGCGCGCCTCGAACATCGCCCCTGACCAGCGTTTCATCATCGAAGCACGTGACACGATCACCTCGGCCCCGGAGCTCGTACGTCTGTCGCTCAACATGGCGATGGCCCACACCGACGCGAAGCTCTCTTATCTCGGTGAGCGACTCGTCTTCGGTGGTCACACGATCTTCATGGGGTTTTCTCAGATCACGCGCGGCTTGCCCAACTTGCTCACGGTATTAGCCTGGGAGAGCTGCGATCATGTCGCGCCCGTTGTTGAGGGAGATCGCTTGCGCACCGAATTCACGGTGACCGACGTGAAGCCTGCCGGTACCTCGGGTGCATCGTTGTTACGCATCGACGCCGAGTGCTTCGCAGCCCGAGACACTCCCGAGGAGGAAACCCGCGTACTCGACTGGGAGTTCTGGGCGCTCGGGGTGTAACCGTTCAGTTTGCGCCGACCTTAGGCCTGCTTTGATTACTTCGCCGACTTGCCCTGTAAGGCATCGGTCTCCTGCTGCAAGAGGCGCAACAGTCGTGCGATGTACTCGATCTGCCATCGCCCTCGCTCTTCGGCCGCTGCCGCATCGGGACGATAGGCATCGATCTGCGCACGATCGAGTAACTGCCTCTCGGACAGCAGCCGCTCCACCGTATCGAGACGCTCTCGCGTGACGGCAAGCTCACCCGCCATCGCCCATACGATGGTGAGTAGTCGGTCGACGTCATGATCTTTAAAGAAATGCGGTCGCTTGCCGCTAGCCGCCGCATTGATCAGTTTTTGCAGTTCCAACTCGTTCATGCGTCGTACCCGCACGCATACCACATGCCACCGCGACCGTAGTCCTCGACCTCTGTCGAGACTTTAGGCATTTCGTCTTCGACTAGGGCATGGATCTCCGTCTCGAAAATTTTTTCTTTTGTGACTCCCAGCTCCGTCATGAGCTCGGGTAATGAGGTGTCGTGCAGAGCGCTCCAGAAAGGCTCGTTGTTGTACTGACAATCCCAGTCGCGAAGGAATTGCTCGAACGCACCCATCCCGCGATACGGCGGCTGCTCGAGGTGAACCTGAAGACCACCTGGCGCAAGCAATCGCTTCGCCTCGCTCAAGATGTTGCGAAGCGCCGAATGCGAGGTTTCATGTAGGAACATCGTGCTGTAAATGAAGTCGAAGTGACCCTTTTGGAACGGCAGCGACTCCACATTGGTCTGCTGGAAGATCACATTTTTGATACCCATACCGATCGCTCGGGCATGTCCGTAGCGCAACATGGGCGCCGCAAGATCGACCGCGATGATCTCCGCCTCTGGAAAGGCTCGCGCCACGGGCACCACGTTGTGGCCGAGACCCGCGCCGAGATCGAGAATGCGCTTCGGCGTCCACCCGGGTCGTCGACGTCGTAGCCACTCCACTGTCCCGCGTCCTGCGCCATCGAGGTAGCGACCGAAAAGCCCCGTCGTCGTCGCGAACATCCCCGCATCGTAGTTGGCGGCTGCAGAGACATCGCCTTCGATGTATTCGGCGTAATAACTTCCGGGCATGCAGTGGTTATCGAGTTCATTTTGATATCGGGGCACCGATATCGATGGGTTGAGCCGCAAGGTGTCGGGATGCGAGGCACTCAACGCCTGCGCACGATCGCGAAGGGACTGCATCTGACGTAACACCAGTGTGCGTCCGGCTTGTTGCCGCATTTCCATGCCCGTTCGACGCAGCGAACTCCACATACGGTAGTAGGCATCCTCGCGCATCGCCTCGCGGATTTCGCGTCGGGTTTCCGGCGGGGATCCGTGCGACGCCATCCACTGCGGCGCTGCGCGCTCTTTGAAGGCGATCGAATTACCCGCTACGACGACGCCGGCCATGTACTTGTTGAAGTTCGCGAGGAAATTGAATCTCGCAATGTCATCGTGGGTGGCCACGGGCGACATCGCGTGCTGACCGGCATCGCTCCAGGGCGGCGCACATCCAGGCCGTGTGGCGTCTGTCATGCCCAAAATTGTAGCATCGGACCTCACATGAGCTCGCCCAACGACATCACCCACCGCCTCGTGGAACGCTCGGTCTCGACGCGTTTCTCGAACCTCTCACCCAAAGCCGTCGAGTCTGCCAAGACCTTCATTCTCGACTCGATCGGAGTCGGCCTGTCGGGGTCCCGCGTTCCGCTCGTCGAAGACCTCGAGGCCGTCGCCGCGAACTGGGGTACTGGCGAGGCGGCACGCGTGTGGGGGTCTGGGCGTCGCGTGCCGGCGAGCACCGCCGCCTTCCTAAATAGCTACCAAATTCACAATCAGGAATGGGATTGCCTACACGAGCCCGCCTTGGTTCACCCGATGGCCGTGATTCTCGGCTCACTCGTAGCCTGGTGCGATGCGCGCGGCGGCGTTCGAGGCTCGCAACTGATCGAGGGGTGCTCGGTCGCCGTCGATGTCGCGACGGCGATCGGACGCTCCGCCAAAAATAAACTTCGATTTTTCAGACCTGCGATGTGCGGCGCCCTCGGCGCGACGGCGGGCATCGCAAGTATCGAAGGACTCGATGCCGCCACGACGCGCAGCGCGCTCGGTCTCGCCTACAGCCAGCTTTCCGGGACGATGCAGGCCCACGTCGAAGGATCCCCCATGCTGCCGATGCAGATCGGCTTCAACGCACGCATCGCCCTCGATGCCGTCGCCATGGCGCGCCGAGGTCTTCGCGGGCCGATGAATTTTTTGGAAGGTCCGTTTGGTTACTTCACGCTCATCGACCCCGAGTGGGATCCGACGGCCTTCGACGACTTCGAATCACGCGAGGCGATCACGGAGCTTTCGCACAAGCCGTTTCCGAGCGGGCGCGCGACGCATGGCGGAGTCGACGGCGTCCTTAGCTTACGCGAGCAATACGGGTTCACCCTCGAGGCCATCCGCGAGATTCGCGTTCTCGCACCGCCGCTCATCCTCCAACTCGTCGATCGCCCGCCCTCGCCCACGATGGCTCCGTCTTACGCAAGACTTTGCCTACCCTACGTTGCAGCGACCGCCCTGTTACACGGTGACGTACAGGTGACCGATTTCGATCCGAGCGCGCTCACCGACCCGGCGCGACACACCTTGGCCGCACGAATCCGCATCGTGAAAGACGGTAATCCTGCCGTGAACGTGCTCGCGCCTCAGCGCGTCGAGATCAGCCTTCACGACGGCACCGAACTCGCGATCGACTTGCCGGCCGTGCTTGGCGCACCGGCGAGACCTCTCGGACGAGCGCGTCACCTTGCAAAGTTCCGCCGCGCAGCCTTCTCCGGCCTGCGGCCGATGAGCTCGGCGAACGTGGAACGTCTCATCGACCTCGTCGATTATCTGGAGCGACTCGACGACATACGCACGCTCGTCGATGCACTTCAATTCGACGCAGGGACGACATGAGCTTTCCGCACTATTTCGAATCGTTCGACTACCCGCAGATGCTGCGCGACTTTCCGATAGGCGACGCCTTCACCCAAGATTTCGCTCGCCGATCACGAGCCGACATTCGCGCCCATCAGGACCGCTTGTTTCGCCGCTGCGTCGCGCGGGCCTGGGAGATCCCGTTCTACCAAAGGCTATGGGCACGTCACGGTATCAAGCGCGACGATATAAACGGCCTCGACGACATCACGCGATTACCGATCTTCGACAAAAGCGACCTCATGAAGAGTTTGGCGGAGCATCCGCCTTATGGTGACTATCACGGCTTCGACAAATGGCCGTTGGCGGAGCGACCCATCACCGTTCTCCATACGACGAGCGGTACCACCGGACGCCCCCAAGTCGTTCTCTTCAGCCCCAAATCGCGAGAGGTGCAGGCTCTGCTCGTTGCGCGAATCTGGCGTATACAGGGCTTGCGCCCCGATGACGTCATTCACTCCGTGTATGGGCACGGCATGATCAACGGCGGGCATTTCGTTCGCGAGGCCGCCTTGCACTACACCAACTGCCTTTTTCTCTCAGCGGGCACGGGTAAAGAAACCCGTTCCGTCGCGCAGATCGAACTCATGCGCGACATGCGCGTCACCGTCATCGTCGGTTTTGTCGACTACATCCGTCAGCTAGCCGAAACCGCTCGCAGCATGGGTCTAGAACCCGGTCGTGATCTACCCGTTCGCGCGATCTTGGGCCATGTGGGCCGGGAATCCCGCGCGGCACTTTCCAAAGCCTGGGGCGGCGCCGAAATCTTTGATTGGTACGGCGTCGCCGATACCGGACCGATCGCCGCTGAGGGCCCCGATCGGGACGGCATGTACGTCATGGAAGATGCGCAGTACCTCGAGCTCGTAGATGGCGCAAGTGGCACGGTCATCAACGACGACTCGCCGGGCGATATGGTCGTGACCTCACTCTACCGCGACGACGTCTACCCTCTCATCCGATTCAACACCCACGACTTGTCGGCGTGGCGCCTCGACGCGCCGACGTCGGGTCTCTCGCTGAAGCGCACGGTCGGCGTGCTCGGTCGCAGCGACAATATGGTCAAGCTGCGCGGCATCAATGTTTATCCGCTCGCGCTCGCCGCCATCCTCAACGAGCGACCAGAGTTCGCCGGCGAATATATCTGTCGGGCGAATCGCGACGTCTCCGGACGCGACGAACTGACCGTCATCATCGAGACGCGTGCTCATACCGCGCTACCGAATCCCATGCTCGAACGTCATTTCTCTGAGTTGCTCGCTCAACGTATCGGTGTCGAGTTGCGCGTGGAACTCGTTGAAGTAGGAAGCACGGCGCCGCTCACTCAGCTTGAGACGCGTCAGAAGCCCATCCGATTGATCGACGATCGACCCAAGATCGGCCCATGAGGCAAACCTGCGTCCTGGGGCTAGAACGCGCCCTCGAAACAATTCGCGAAGAAGGAACGCTCAACGCCTGGTCTCATCTCGCAGTCGACGAGGCGCGCGCGGCCGCCATCGAGAGCGATACTCGACTTGCCTCGGACGCTCCACGTAGCGCGATCGAAGGCCGTCTCGTTGCCCTCAAAGGGAATATCTCCGTCCGCGGCTGGCCCTACGAGGGAGGCTTGCTCAATCGACGCGGAATCGTCGCCGAACACGATGCGGCGCTCGTTCGGCGTTTACGTGAAGCGGGCGCTGTCCTACTTGGCCAAACACGCATGGATGCCGGCGCGCTCGGCGCCGAAGGGCGCTCCATCGACGGCCCGATTCGCAACCCGCGTCGGCCGACACATTCGGTGGGCGGCTCGAGCGGAGGCTGTGCAGCCGCCCTCGCGGCGGGTCACGTCAACCTCGCGGTCGGTACCGATACGATCGGCTCCGTGAGGATTCCGGCATCGTTTTGCGGTATCGCGAGCCTCAAACCCTCTCCCGATCGCATCACGCTCGACGGCGTACTTCCGGTGCACCCCGAGTTCGATCATGCGGGCCCGATGACCTCCCGCTCGGATCTGCTGCAGCCCCTGTTTGGCGTACTCGCAGGACTCACACCCTCGACATCGAGCCCCGTGAACTCGCGTATCGATCAACTCCTAGGCTCTAGACCGGTCGGCTTCATGGTCGACGCCGAAGCGCTCGGCAGCTCGCCAAGCGTCATGCGACATTACCGACGCGGACTCGACCGACTGAGATCTCTCGGCGTGACATTGGTCCCCATCGAGCTCGCCCCGCTCGACCCCGCTAAAACTCGCCGTGCCGTGTTTTCGCTATGTGAACACGCCATGGCCGAACAACATCGCGACGAGCTCGCGCGTCGGCCTGAGCATTATTCGTCCGAACTTCGCGCGATGCTCGAATACGGCGCATCGTTGACTCCCGTCAAACTCGATGAGTTTCGATCGAGGGTGCGCACGTTCGCCGTGGCCACGCAGAGCCTCATGCAGACGCTCGGCGCGCTGGTGCTACCGACCACGCCAGGACAGGCCTTCGACTATGCCGGCCCCACCCCGACCGACCTTGCGGACCTCACGGTCGTCGCCACCGCAGCCGGCTTGCCGGCAGCCTCGGTGCCGCTCTCGACGGGCGATGACCTTCCGGTCGGATTGCAAATCGTCACCGCCCGCGGGGAAGACCTGCTCGCCTGCGATCTGGCTACGCGAGTTGAATCTGCCGCGTAATCAGCCTGATGAGCCGCCGACGAAATGGGCGGCGATGTCGCATCGCCTGGCGATCCACACCTTTTGACCACCACGGTCACGAACGTGACTCAAGAATGTCTCGAGTGCACCAATTCGCCCCGGTCGCCCGATGATTCGCAGATGCACGCCAAGGGACATCATCCGCGGTCTCGATTCGGATTCTTTGAGCAGCCAGTCGAAGGTATCGACGGCATACTCGCACCACGCCCTCGGCGTCAGCGAGGGCGCATTCCACATTTTCATGTCGTTGGAATCGAGCGCATAGGGCAAGATAACCATTGGCTTGCTCAGCGATTCGTCGAGGAACGGCTCATCACGACTGTAATCATCCATGTGATAAAGGTAGCCCTCCTCCGACAGCAGGCGTCGCGTCTCGCCCGTGTGCAGGTAACGCGATAGCCAGCCGACCGGACGAACTCCGGTGCTACGCTCGATGCTCGTGGTCGCCTTTCGGATGAACTCGCGCTCCTGCTCTTCGCTCATACCGAGCTGATGAGCCCAACGGTATCCGTGTGCACAAACTTCGTGGCCACCCTGCATGATGGCCGATGCCACGTGCGGTGCTCGTTCGAGCGCCACGGCAGCCGCAGTGAACGTCGCGGGCACCCCATGACGTGCGAGTAAACCCAGAACCCTCGGTGCACCTTCGTTGATGCCGTAGGCGTAGTTGCTTTCGTTGCCGAAATTACGCACCGGCTTTTTGAGCGTGATGCCGAGTTCGTCCACGGGTTCGGGCCCACGATCGCCATCGACGATGTTGAACTCGGCGCCCTCCTCGACGTTGACGACAATCGACAACGCCAATCGTGCGTCCGAAGGCCAGCGATAACTCATCAGTGGTACTCCTCACCGCCCGAGACGTTCATGGCTTCCCCGGTGATGTAGGCCGCTTGGTCAGAGGCGAGAAACGCACAGGCCTTGGCGATGTCTTCCTGCAGCCCCGGACGCCCGAGCGGAATTCGCGCTCGCATATCGGCGAGATATTTCTCATGACTGCGGCCAGTCGCTGCACTGAAAAACTGGTTCTGCCAGGCACCCAGTCCGGTCGTCACATGATTCGGACAGATCGTATTGACGGTGATGCCAGCCGCACCAAACTCGACCGCCGCGCTGCGCGTAAGACCGACGAGTCCGTGCTTCGAAGCGGTATAGGCCGACGCATAAGGGAAACCCGACTTCGACGCTTGGCTACCGATATTGATGATCCGACCGCCCTGATTTTGTTTGAGCATCTGGATCGCAGCATGTTTGATGCCGAAGAACACGCCGCGCAGATTGACCCCGAGCACGGCATCCCACTCCGCCTGACTCATCTCGACGATACGTTTCATGAGATAACCGATACCGGCGTTATTCACCATGATATCGAGGCGTCCATAGTGCTCGACCGCGCGAGCGACCAAAGTCTCGACCTCCGACTCCACGAGCACGTTGCAGGTGAGGCCGATGGCCTCGCCCCCCGCCTCACGGATCTCGGAGACGATCTTTTCCATCTCGGACATTGAACCGATGGCCGAGGCCGGCATGGCCTCGCCCTGAGGTGCGCCCAGATCGCTCACGACGACTCTGCAGCCCTCGGCAGCAAGCCGTTTCACCATCGCCTCACCGAGACCCTTGGGCCGCCCAGAGCCCGTCACAATCGCCACCTTGCCGCGCAAATCGGAGTACGTACCCATCGATCTCAATCCCCCTTTTGGTGTCGTTTTGGCCGACTGCTAACATGATGGCATGACTGAGCTTTTGACGGACATCCACCCACCGGTTGCGCGCATCACACTCAACCGGCCCGACCGCCGCAACGCCCTCTCGAGCCAGATGTGGCAAGGGCTGCTCGAGATCGCGGCGCGACTCGCCTCTGATCCCTCGATCAAGGTGGCTCTCATCACCGGCGCCGGCGACGCGGCCTTCAGCGCAGGCGCCGACATCGCCGAAATGCGAGATGGCCTCGCCGACCCGCCAGCCATGAAACGGATGCAACAAGCGGTCCTCGACGCGCAGGCGGCCTGGGAACGCCTGCCCATCCCGACCATCGCCGTCATTCGTGGCGCCTGCACGGGAGGCGGCTGCGGCCTCGCGCTCGCCTGCGACTTGCGCCTTGCGACGCCCGATGCGTTTTTCGCCATCCCTCCGGCGAAGCTCGGACTCGCCTATAGCCTCGCCGACACCAAACGCCTTTATGACCTAGTCGGCCCATCACGCGCCAAAGAAATATTGTTCACAGGGCGACGCGTGAACGCCGAAGAAGCCCTCACTCTCGGCATGATCAACGAAATCGTTCCGGCCGATGCCCTGGAGAACCGCGCCCTGACCCTAGCCAGAGAGATCGCAGGCAATGCCGGCAACTCGGTACGCGCCGCCAAAGCGGTGATCAACATGATTTCGGACGGCATACACGCCGAGACACCCGAGTCGAAGCGCTATTACGACGAGAGCTTCTCATCGCCCGAATTCTTGGAAGGCGCACAAGCCTTCCTCGAGAAGCGCACGCCTCGGTTTTGACAGACTCACGCTCGGCGGGAGCGAACCCCTTAATTGGTCGTCACGACCGGCCTCGAGACGTCATCCGAGACGTTATCAAGATAGCGCCGAATCAACTGCGAACTCGCCTCCGGCGCCTCCTGCACGAGCATGTGGCCAATCCCCGGTAAAACTTCTAGACGGACCTCGGGTGAATTGACGAGTAGATTTTTGGTTTCGTAAGCGAGCGCGAGCGGTACGCGTTTATTCTTCTCACCCCAGATGAGCAACACCGGAACATTCACGGCGCGAATTTTGTCCTCGACGCCACCCGAGACGTACTGCCGAAGTAGGTTGAGCATCGCGAGGCGATTACCCTCGCGCATCCACATCTCGTACCACTCATCGACGACGGCATCGCTCACGCGCTCCGGATCACCGTAGTCGTTGGTCAACATGAATCGCGTGAAGGATTTCGGCAGGATGTAACTCAGGATATCCGCAGCCTTGGGGACGTTGGCTGGGGTCGTCCGACCCCTGACCCGCGGCTCCAGTGACCCTGGACTGATCAATACCAGTCGCTCGATTCGATCGGGATGATCCGCGGTGTAACGCATCGCGACCGTTCCGCCAATCGACGTACCCACTATGGTGAAACGCTCGAGATCCTTTTCGTCGACGAATTTTTCGAAGAGCTGCTGAATACGCTCGAGGGTGTAGTTCCCGCGCGGTTCAGGCCCTGTCAGTCCATGAGCCGGTAAATCGAGGCGAATCACCCGGTAGCGGTCACGCAGCGCGACGACCCAGGGCTCCCACATAAAAAGGCTCGAGTAGTTGGCGTGTAGCAGCACGACGATCGGCCCCTCGCCTTCATCCCGATAGTGCATTCGCACCCCGTCGATCTCGACGAACTGCGAAGGGAGCGTCGCCCACTTGGCCTCGACCTCAGACGCGGGCGTGTCTCGATAGATCAAGACCCCAATGGCAAGCAGTACGCCGATCACCGCGACCAAGCCCAAAAGCCCCTTCGACATCCATCTAAGCCATCGCATGACCCACCCCTCCAGAGCACGACTCGCCGAACTATGCTCGGCAGATATACTCCGGAGTGAGGATCTTTCAAACAGGCGGCCAACAGCTTGACCACTTCTTCGAACGCATCCGGAGTCGTACCCGGAAACCGTACCCAATTCCAACCCGTCTACGCATGGTTTGTGGTCGGAGTACTGGCACTCGCCAACTGCGTCTCTTTCATCGACCGGTTGATCCTGTCTTTGCTGGTTCAGCCCATCAAAGCGGATCTTGGCATCTCTGACACGGCCTTCAGTTTGCTCGCGGGCGCAGCCTTCGCGATTTTTTATTGCGGCATGGGACTCGTCATCGCGCGCTGGGCCGACCGATACAGCCGAAAGTGGATCATCACCTCAGGCATCATGCTCTGGTGCCTGATGACCTCACTGGCCGGCACCGCACGCTCTTACGCGCAGCTATTCTTTTACCGCGTCGGCGTAGGCGTGGGTGAAGCGACTCTTTCGCCCTCGGCCTACTCCATGCTGGCCGGATATTTTCCGCCGCAACGACTCGCGCTGGCGATCGGCATCTTCAGCGCTGGAGTCACGGCAGGAACCGGCATGGCGTTCCTGCTGGGCGGCGCCATGATTGGCTGGGTCTTTGCCCAAGGCCCGATCACTCTGCCCCTGCTTGGTGAGCTCGGGGGCTGGCGACTCGTCATGGTGCTCGTCGGCGCAATCGGACTACCGGTCGCGGTGCTGATGCTGTTCGTCAAAGAGCCTCCACGCCCCGCGGGTTTCACGCGTTCGTCCGTCGCAGAAGTCTGGGTACACTTTCGACAAAACCTATCTCGTTACGGTTATGTCTTTGCGGGATACGGTACCACCTCCGTGACGGCCTTCGCCGTAATGACGTGGACCCCCGCGCTTTACCAACGACAATACGGAGCCTCTATTCCTGAGGCGGCGGTCGTCATCGGCACCGTCGCGCTGATCGGCGGCCTGCTCGGCGCGTTCTCGGGAGGATGGCTCTCCGACCACCTCGAGTCTCGCGGCGACCCGCACGCGAAGCTACGCGTGCTCTGTGCGTGCGGCATCGGCCTCGTGTTGCCCGGCATCATCGCGCCCCTGATGCCGACCATGCTGTCGCATGCTGCCGTGATCTTCTTGATGTTTTTCTTTGGCTCTGCAGCGACGGGACCTGCTGGCGCTTATGTTCAGTCGATCACGCCCGAAGCCATGCGCGCTCAGTTTGGGGCGATGTATCAGTTTTCTTTGGTGCTCGTCGGTGCGACGCTTGGCCCCCTCCTCGTTGGCTTCACCACCGACTATGTCTTCGCTGACGAGCAAAAGGTCGGTTGGTCACTCGCCTTGACGTCACTCATCGCCAATCCGATCGCAGCTTGGTTACTCTGGCGAGCCTTCAAGGGAACACGTGGACCGCTTTGACTTGCGAGTAACTGAGTAGCTCCTCGAGACACTCTTCGCCTCCGAGTCCGCTGTCTTTCCAGCCGCCGAAGGGCGTGCCGACGAAGTGCTGGCCCGCCGTGTTGATCCACACGGTGCCCGCCTGCACCGCTCGGACCATACGCAACGCGAGCGGAAGATCTCGCGTCCAAACGGCCGCGGTGAGGCCAAAGTCCGTCCCGTTGGCAATCGCCACGGCCTCCTCTTCGGAGCGAAAGCGTTGCGCGCAAACCACCGGCCCAAAGACTTCTTCGCGAGCAATTCGCATGGTCGACGTCACATCGGCGAAAAAAGTCGGCTCAACCCAATAGCCGCGTGCGAAAGTTTCGCCGCGAGGACGACCGCCACCCGTTACCAGGCGTGCACCCTCGGAGCGTGCCGAGTCGATGAGCGCCATGATGCGATCTCGATGCCTTGCAGAGTTCACGGGGCCCATCTCCGATGTCGGATCGAGCGGGCTCCCGAGCTTCAACGAAGATAACCGCGCCGCGACACGCTCGACGACCACATCGTGAATCGATTCGTGCAGTACGAGACGACTCGTGGACCCGCAGGATTGCCCCGCCCAGGAGAAATTCATTCCTGCGACCGCCATCTCGACGACACGATCGAGATCCGCATCAGGAAACACGATGAACGGATTTTTACCACCGAGTTCCAGCGTAACGTGTTTGACGCCACTCTCGGCTGCGGCGCGCTGAATGGCGAGCCCGGTCGCCACCGATCCGGTGAAACCGATCCGCCTGACAAGCGCATGTCGCACCAGCGCATCGCCGGCAGGCATACCGTGACCATGGAGAATGTTCACGAGCCCCGCAGGCAGAACCGACTGACAGAGCTCACCCAAAATCGAACCCGTCAGAGGGCTCGTTTCCGGCGTTTTGACGACAACCGCGTTACCGGCCATCAGCGGCGCGGCGAGGTGCGCCGCGGCAAACATGAACGGATGGTTGAAGGGCACGATACGAGCGACGACACCGTAGGGCTCGCGCAGCGTGAGATGCAGGCCCTTTGCAGTCGCAGGAATCGTCTCGCCCTTAAGCTCCGAGGCGAGCCCCGCAAAATATTCCAGGTAGCCCGCCGCGATCTGAACGTCGGCCTGCAACTTCCCGATCGTATTCCCGGTATCGCGAGCCTCGAGGTTCAGGATCTCGGGACCGCGAGCGCGGATCGCAGACGCTAGCGCTCTGAGCGCCGTAGCGCGTTCCCACACCGAGCGACTCGCCCAGTCGATCTGCGCCTTGGCCGCCGCCCGAACCGCCCGGTCGACGTCGCGCGCAGTAGCTGCCGGCACTCGACCCAGCGGCTCTAGCGTCGCGGGCTCGTGCGAGTCGATCCAAACGCCCGCCGCACCGCCCTCGCCGACGGTCATCTCGCCGTCGATCAACATCTGACCCTGAATCATCACGAGGCGGGCTCCACGATCACATGAGTTCGCTTTATTGCGGGGCCTTCGATCACCTGCTTCGTACCCGAGGGCCAAATGATCTCCACTCGATCGACCGACTTTCTGGCACCGAGACCGAATGTGAGCGTCGGATCGTTGGTCGAGTTGTAGCCATGCGCGCTCTGCACCTCGTGATACTGCTCGAGATCGCCCGATACCAGCTTGATGCGCGCCCCAAATGCATCGCGATTACTACGCGTGCCCTGCAAGCGCAATTTGATCCAGGCGTTTTCGTTACCGCGATTGATGAAGAGCCGATTTTGTCCAGCCACCGGGCTGACCTGCTTCCCAATGGCGTAATAAGTTCGGTTCGTGACGAAGAGATCGACGAACCTGTCGTTGTTGATATCGGCCGCGCCCACGCCCGACCCGATGCCGAGACCTTCCGCGCCCGAGCCACGAGTCACCTCCTCGAAGGTGCCGTCGCCGCGATTGCGCAGCAAGGTGTTCTCCGCGGGCTCCCACGCGATGTAGAAGGTCACGAACGGTGGAAAGTCGGCGATGACATCATTGATAAGCACGTTCGACGGACCGCCGTTATTGAGATAAAGATCGACGTGCCCATCGTTATCGAAGTCCGCTGCTACGCAGCCGCGAGTGCCGCGAATGATCCCCGCACCCGATTTCGCCGTCACGTCTTGGAACGAGAGCGTGCCGGTTTCTTTGAGCCGGTTGGCGATCATCCTACCGGCCTGATCCGCTGTCGGCAGGAAGACATCCATGTCGCCGTCATGATCAAAATCGGCGATGCAGGCGCCCTGTGCGTAGCCCGGGTTCAGGAAAGGCAGGGCATTAGGCGGCCTTCGGGCGCGCGTGACATCCTCGAATCGACCGTCACCGAGATTACGTAGCAGCACCTTGATCTCTCGTTCATGCGTCACCAGTAAGTCGATCCAACCATCCTGATCGAAATCGACCCAGTTGGGCGAGCCCTGTGCATTGGAATCTTTGAGCTTCGATTGCAAAGCAACCCCAGCGGTTGCGGTCACATCTGTGAATTTCCATCCGCCGTCATTCCTGAAAAGTACGTTGTCGACGTCTCCATCCGCATTCTTGATGAAGAGGTCGAGATCGCCGTCGCGATCGTAATCAGCGCAACCGGCACCGCCTCCTGTGTCGCCGATACCGCCGATCTTTTGATCATTCTCATTGCCCACACGCATGAGACCCGACTCTCGCGTCACGTCTGTGAAGCGCGCCTCTCCCGTTTCGCGTAGCTCATTTCTGTACAGCGTCGTAGGTACGTGACGCTGCCGCGCTTGCCCGGGCGGCATGTTCACCGACAGAAGATCGAGATCGCCATCGTTATCGAGATCGCAGAAAACAGCGCCACGACTGTAGCTCCCCGGGTTCTGCACACCTTTCGCCGCCGCGACGTCCTTGAAGACCCCGCGTCCGTCGTTCTCGAACAATCGATCCGTCAATCCGGGCGCGAGATCCTCGACCGGCACGAAGAGGTCGAGGTCGCCGTCACCGTCGTAGTCTCCGAAAGTCGGGCCCGTCGCGTTGACGGCAAGATCGGTCACACCGCGTACTGCGGTCTCGTCTTTGAATCGGATCGGCGCCGTGCCCGAAGGAGCTGCGGCAACCCCGACCGCCGTACCCACCACAGCCAGCGCAAGCGCCGAAATCATCTTGGATCCTTTCATCTCAACCCCCTTATAAAGACTCATCGAGGCTTAGCCGTCATCCGCTCGGGATACTCCCGCTCGGCGCGCTCTCGGTACTCACGCGGCAATTCCTCGAGACTGCGTAACTTCGCCCCTGAGGCATGCCAGATCACATGGCCCGGCTCGCCCGCCATGTTCATCCACTTGAGCCAACCCATGAATACTGTCGACGAGAATGTCGTCGGAATCGCGGTCAGACGTGAATCGAGAAAGTCCTGCCGTCGGGCGAACAAACTTTGTCGCTGACCATGCATGGGCGGCATGCCGGGTGGATAGACCGTCTGGTGCTGCAACCAAACGTGATCCCCAATCGAATGCCATTGCAGCTTCAGAGGCGCACGACGCGGCTCGCCGATGGGCGTCCCATCGAGACGGACCGGCCAAATACCTTCTTTGCTGTACGAGAAGCCGAGGTTGCCACCCTGCACCGCAGGCTTCACCTCCTCGAGGCGACCCGTCCAAGGGTTTCGAAACTCACGCAGGTATTCGTTTGTCTCGACATCTCTAAAGAACGTGACGGTATGGCCGCCGAGTTGGAATCCCGTCGCCCGGTGCGAGAACCAATAAATCTCCATGCCCTCGAAGCGCACGAGCGGACGCGGGGTTTCGTTGTGCCCTCGAACCGCGAAGATCATGCCGGTAAACCACCACGGCACGTCCTGCTCGAGCAGGCTACCCTGCATGCGAACGATATTTTTGAGACTGACGACAGGATCCTCGAGATCCGGTAAGTCACGACGGGTCGCCGCATCGGCCTCTGGCAATGACAGTGAGGATCCCGCTGCGACGACGCCCAAGGCTAGCGATCCCAGCCATTGCCGACGAGACACCGCAGCATTACTCGCGTCGATCATTCGTGATCCCCAACATCGATGTAACGCCCCGCTCCACGATAGACGGTGAGATAGGGGCTCTCCAAAAGGAACGGGGCTGCCCACCGCGTGATGGGCAGCCCCGCGCTTGAGGTTGAACGCGAGTGCGTCCTGCCGTGGCTTAGAACTTGTACGCCATGCGCAGGCCAATCACGCGCGGGCTCGGCAGATTCGCGAACACCGTCGCCGGAATGCTCGGCGCGGGCACCAATCGTGTACCCGTCGGCGCAGGTGAGCCCGGCGGGAAATAATTGAAGAAACCGAATCGGAAATCCGACGCATAGATCGCAGGGCCAGAGCCTGCCGATCGAATCGTGCGGTCATCCGCCACGTTGTCGACGAACAGCACCGCCGACCACTTGTCGGAATCGACGCCGACTCGCAGGTTCGCGAGCCAATAGCTGTCGAGCCACGAGGTGTTGTCGTCCTCGATGAATCGCTCGCCTTCCCAGTTGGCATCGAAGTCGACGACGAGATCCATCCCCGTGTCACCCATCGGACGGCGGTATCCGATCGACATCGCCATCGCGAGCTCCGGCGTGTCCTCGATGAACTTGCCCGTGCGATCGAGCTGGCAAGTCAACGAGCGGAACACCGACGTGCTGCCCGCCGCGTAGGGCACGGTGTTGTTCGACAGCGGAACGAAGTTCGAACCATCGAGATAGCCGACCACGCAATTACCGACGCGCGCGACTTCACCGGCACCCGTCGAGGTGGTCTTGTAGTTGGTGTACTTGTAGGTCGAGAAGTAAGTCAGACCCGCCGCCACCAACCAGTTCTCGCTCGGACGCCACTGCATGCCGAGTTCGACGCCCTCGAGGAGCGCCTTACCGGCGTTGGTCACGCGGTTGCTGATGGTGTTACCCACCAGGATCTGCGTACCCACCTGCTTGTCGGTGAAGTCGGTACGGAACGCCGAAGCCTCGACGCGTACGCTGCCCGAAGGTGAACGCCACTTGGCACCGATTTCATAGACCTTGAGTTTTTCCGCCGCGAAGTACACGTCATCGCCACTGGCCGGAGCGCCCGTACCCGAGAACGTCACCGTCGAGTAACCGCCCGGTTTGCGCGCCTGAGCGTACGACGCGTAGAGGTTGAGATCATCGCTCGGCGTCCACTGGAGGGTGCCCTTCGGCGTGATGTAGTCCTCCTTGAGCGTCGGATACGCGATCTGACGGGTCACATCCGGCGGGTTGAATCCGCGCGCGGCGATCACCGGCGGGAAGCCGGGAGACGGTACGCCAGCGCCATCACGGCACGGACCGTTCGATCCGCAAAGCACGATGGTACCCGGGCCGTTGGAACCGTCCGTGAAGCCCGAGGACACGTCGTTCACTTCCTCGACCCAGCGGGCCTCACCGATCAAACGCAACGAATCGGTGATGTCCCATTCGACGTCCAGGTAAAACGACTTGTGATCGATATCGCGCGTGGTCAACGTCGGCTCGCGCGCCCCGTAAACCGACGCCATGTACGGCGACACGTCCACCGAGGTGAAGCCACCCGTCGGGCTGGTGCAACTATTCAAAGGAATATTGAGCGATACACCAGGACCGAGTGGTACCGGGCCGGGCGGCGTCTGGATCGTCGCGGTGCCCACCGTCAGACCAGGACCCACCGACGGATTGGGCGGATCGAATGCGAAGCAGAGCGTGCCCTGACCGATCACGGTGATGTTGCGCTCTCTCTGCTCGACGCTTTCCGACCAGTACTGGAGACCCGCGAAGAAGTTGAGCGGCCCTTCGAAGTCCGAAGTGAATCGAATTTCCTGACTGAACTGGCGCGTGCTCGTGTAGGTCTCGAGCGTCTGCTGAATCGGCAGGAAGCTCGTCTTGTCGATGTCGAACAACACGTCGACGTCCGCATTGGTATAGCCCGTCAAAGAGCTGAAGCGGCCAATCGTCGTATCGAAGTGCTGAACCAGCGAGACACGTCGGACCGAGCGATCACTACCCGGGAAATCCGGAGCCGTGCTACCCGCGACGGCACGGGTCGAGTTTCGGTTGAACGAGGGTTGCAGACCCTTCGCGCTGCCGATGGATCCTGTGAACGCCGGAATCGTCATGTCGTCGAACACGCCGCGGTTACCCGTTAGCCTCTCGAGATCGCGGTACGCATTGAGTCCGAGCGCGAACTGACTCGCGATCAGACCGGTAGGCGCCGGACCCGGCGCGCCAGTCTGATTGGCCGCACAGCTCGCGTCGATGATGAAGCCGATCGGCGCCAAGCCGCCCGCGGCGTTGGTACCGACGTTACAGATCGACGCATTCGCCGGAACCGCATTGCGCGAATTGAAGGCCAGCGCCGCCTGCGACGAAGGATCGAATTCGTCGTTGGTGAACTCGGAACGGAACTTCGCGCTGTAGTTGTCGCTCGGTTCCCATTTGAGCGAGAGCGCCACGCCGCGCCCTTCGCCACCACCGGTCGACTGTTGCGTCACTTTGTTGAAGTAGTAACCGTCATCCGTGAAGGCATAAACGCC
>SXGQ01114875.1_pt1 | contig 21043 bp, 17 predicted proteins | sample 3178371 | NCBI WGS metagenome assembly SXGQ01 (sample SAMN11356859, study PRJNA531348) | freshwater metagenome | isolation source: freshwater sample F1-20 | place: China: Fuxian Lake, Yuxi | collected 2017-12-25 | reverse complement strand
TCAACAAACCCGACGTCCGCTTCGTCATCCACGCCGACCTCCCGAAAAACCTCGAAGGCTACTATCAGGAAACCGGACGCGCCGGCCGCGATGGCCTCCCCGCCGATTGCCTCCTCCTCTACTCCCGCGGCGATGTCGCCAAACTCATCCGCTTCACCGATGAAATCCCCGACCCCGAAGCACGCGACCACGCCCGCCTCCAACTCGACCAAATGGCCGAATTCGCCGAAAGCGACCGCTGCCGCCGCATCGACCTGTTAGGATACTTCGGCGAAACCTGGCCCGATGACTCCTGCAACGCCTGCGACAACTGCCTCGCCCCACGCGAAACCTGGGACGCCACCACCGAGGCGCAGAAGTTCCTCTCCTGCATCCTCCGCGTCAAACAAACCGGCCACCCACCCGTCGGCATCCGCCATCTATCAGACATCCTCACCGGCTCCCGTTCCGAGAAAATCCTGGCAAAGAAACACGACCAACTCACCACCTACGGCATCGGCAAGGAGCACTCCGCCGCCAAATGGGCCGAAATCGCCCGCCAACTCGCGCGCAAAAACCTCATCGCCATCGACCCCGGCACCTTTCCCACCCTCACCATCACCCCCGATGGCATGGCCCTCCTCCGTGAACGCCGCACCGTCGCCCTCACCCGACTCATGGCCACCGACAAACCCGCCGCCCGCCAACGCACCGGCGACATCGCGTGTGACACCCAACTCTTCGAACTCCTCCGCGCCCACCGCAAACTACTCGCCGATGCCGCCGCCGTACCGCCCTACGTCGTCTTCTCCGATGTCACCCTCCGCCACATCGCCCGCGAATACCCCACCGAAAACACCGCCTTCCTCCGCATCCCCGGCGTCGGCGAACGCAAACTCGCCGATTACGGCCCGTCCTTCATCCGCGTCATCAACACTTATCTAACATCCAACGACCGCAAAAACTTCTCTTCTCTAACCAACACCCCCGCCCCACTCCCCAAGCTCACGAAACCCGCCGTCAACTCCACCGCCCAGGTCACCCTCGAACTCTACCGCTCCAGCAAATCCATCGCCGAAATCGCCAACGAACGCGGCCTAACCGAATCCACCATCGAGAACCACCTCGCCCAAGCCATCGCCAACGGCGAACCCTTCGACCCACGCGCTTTCTACACCGTCGCCGAGGAATCCGAAATGCGCGCCGCCCTCCAAGGCTACACCGAAGACTCCCTCAAACCGGTCTTCGAGCACCTCCAAGCACGCATCTCCTACGACAAACTCCGGCTCTTCCGCGCCTTCGAAACCCAACCCATGCGGTAGCCTCCTCGCCCGACCAGAACCCTCAATCTACCTCGCGCCACCGCATTTCTTGAACTTCTTCCCGCTGCCGCAAGGGCACGGATCATTGCGGGTCACACCGGGATAAAGTGGCGGCGGCGGAATCGTGGGACGCGATGGATACTCTCTCGCACCACCGGGCACATCGCGAAGCATTTGGATCAACTCCATCGATTCCGTTTCTCGCGGTGGCTTGGAACGGGCCGGAGGGATGTTGAAGCAGGCCCAGTTCTCCATCAGTGCCACCACGTCATCAATGGGCGTGCAGTCCTTGGACCATCGTGGATTTCCTCCGGCCTTCATGTTTGTTTCGATCCCCTCCAGAGAAGCAAACCAAGGATCGCACAGCCCATCCTCATGGGCCCGACGGACCAGCGGAAGCAGCGGCGCGAATCCCAGATCGCCGGAAAGACTCGCCAGGTTGTCCCACACGGGCGAGGGCTCCCGTTCCAAGCGGCTCTCCAACAAATCCGCGAAGTACCTTTCAACTTCATCACGGGAGATTTTTCCCATGTGAATCAACCCCGTATAAGCCCGCAATCCGGCGCTACCGCGCGCCCACTCGTTGGCCTTCGGGTTTTCGATCAATCCTCGGAGTGGTGCCTCGTCGCCATCGAACACACAGGCGAGAACGTCCTTGAGATCCTCGGTCAGCGAGTCCCCGAACATTGCGTCCGCGACCTCGGCATCCAACTGGAGCAGCGCGATGATGGGACGGTAGGCGCGGGTTTCCCGGAACTGTGCGAGTAGAAACGCCGCATAGGTGGGCAGCATGCAGCGGGCACTATCGTTGAAATCCGATGGATCCGCCCGGCAGGCTTCAAGCACCTCCAGCAATACAGGCGTCATCTCCTCCCGGCGGGAAACGATTTCACGAATCGCCTCCGCGGGAAACTTCGAGGCGGAATCGTAATCCAGCGCGGAGAGAAGTTGATCTGGTGTGGACATGGTATCTGTGTCGAGAGCGTGCGGAAGGGCGGCTTCGAAATACCAGCCAATTCTGAAACAGCCGCTTATGCGACACACTCCTGGGGCCGACCTCCTTTCTTCTCGCGTCCGAGAAACAAATCGCGATCCACGATCCTTCCTGGTCTCGATTTCGTCCCTAGGGAAACGAAGCGCCCGCAACCAAACGTCGGCCTTTGAAGTGGCGGACCAAATCAAACAAAAAATCGCTCGTCTCAAACTCCCCAAAGGCCATTCATTCCGCACCGTCCTCATTTACTACGGCAAACTCGATCCCCCGCCGCACTCCAAGTTTATCATTGATTTCATTACGATATAGCGTAATCGCTTCCACCTCCGCTAGCGCTTTTTCCGCGGCCTGCTGGTGCGGTTCGGCTTCTTCGGCGAGGTCGGATTCGATGAGGAGTTGGGCTACCTTCTCCTTTTTCGCGGCGAAGGCTTTGAGGTCGGCGATCCGTTGGAGTTGTTCGGGGGTGAGGGCGGGTTTCTTGGGCTCGGTGGGGCCATCGCCGGCGAGGTGGCGGGTGGCGCGGGTGTTGAGGGTGAGGAGACCGGTGGCGGCGAGCGCTTGGATGGCGGACCAGGTGGATTCGTCGATTACCTGGAGTTTCGGAGCGTCGCCGCGCCAATCGGTTTCGTGGAAAAGCGCGGAAACGGCGGCGGCACGGGTAGGATCACGCAGGACTGTTAGAAGGACAGGCGTGGTGTCGCCGGGAAGGGTGGCTTCCTGGCAGTGGACGAGGTTCGCGCCAAGGGATTCCTGGGTGCGGGTGGCGAAGTGTCGGGCGGGATCGGTGGGCGGTTGAGAAGCGGTTTCCTTGTTAGATGGCGTGGGATTGAGGAATTGCTGGAGACGGGCGAGGTTGGCGTCGGCACCGCGCTTGAGTTTGGTTCGGGCAAGCGATTCGTCGGAGCAGTCGAGCACGCCTTGAGCGAGGTTGGATTTCATCGCCAGGGTTTCGAGCATCGAGTGCTCGATGGTGTTTTCGGCAATGAGATTGATGACGGTGACGGGGCGCGTCTGGTGTTTTCGCCAAGCGCGGGCGATCCGTTGTTCGAGCTTGGCGGGGTTCCAGGGGAGGTCGCAGTTGATGACGACGCTGGCGTTCTGGAGGTTGAGGCCGACGCCGCCGGAGTCGGTGCTGAGAAAGAGTCGGCAGTGCGGATCGTTGCGGAAGGCGAGGATCTCGCCGCGGCGTTTTTGCTGCGGGACGCTGCCGGTGTGCCAGGCGTAGCCGATGCCGTGTTTCTCCGCCCAGTCGCGGATTTTTTTCAGCATGCCCTCCCACTCGGAGAAGATGATGACTTTCACATCGGGATCAGCGAGGACTTCGTCGAGGATCTTGGCGAGTTCGTGGAGTTTCGGGCAGTCGTCGCAATCGTGGCCTTTGATGATCGAGGGCGAGTCGCAGATCATCCGCATGATGCCTAACAGGATCATGAGCATATCCTGCTGTTTCTTAGTGAGCGGGCGTTTGGCGGCGATCTGGAGGAGTTCGGAAACGGACTTCTTATATTCGTCGTATTCACCGCGCATGGCGGTGGTGAGTTGGACGAAGTGGTTGCGGTCGCTGCGGTCTGGCAATTCGGTTTCCACCTCGCGCTTGCGGCGGCGGAGAAGGACGGGCTTCACCCGCTCGCGGAGGGCAGGGAGGTTCTGGTAGTCTTTGGGGCGGCCTTTTTCATCAAACTGATAGAACTCGCGGTTGAAGCGGAACAGCGGGCCTAACAGGGAGGGATCGAGGAAATCGACGATCGAGTAAAGTTCATCGATGCGGTTCTCGATGGGTGTGCCGGTGAGGACGAAGGCGTAGCGAGATTTCAGGCGCTTGATCGCCTGGGCGGTCTTGGTGGCCCAGTTTTTGATGCGCTGGGCTTCGTCGAGCACGACGATGTCGGGCCGGAGGTGTTCGTTGATGTCGAGGGTGTCGGAGACGACCTGCTCGTAGTTGACGAGGGTGAATACCGGCGGATTACTATCGGCGTAGTATTTCAGGCGGGCCAATCGACCACCGAAAACGATCTGGTGGGAAAGTGTGGTGAAGCGCCGGATCTGTTCCTCCCACTCCGCCTTGAGCGAGGCGGGGGTGACGACAAGGACTCGTTTGGCTTTTCCGAGGTGGTGGAGCAGGGCGCAGGCGGCAACGGCCTGGATGGTTTTGCCAAGGCCCATTTCATCGGCGAGCAAGGCACGTTCGCCGAAGGCGAGGTGGAGCATGCCCTCGCGCTGATAGGGATAGAGCGGATGGAGGGTGACGTGTTCCGGGTGGCGGCCGGTGACGACGCCGGTTTCGTATTCACGGCGGAGCTGGAGGCGCTCGGCAAGCCGGCGGCAGTTTTCGAGGAAGGGTTCAATTTCCTGGGAAAGCCGAATTTTGCCGGAGCGGGAGCGGCGGAGGGTGTCGATGGCGGCATCAAGGTCCTCGGTGTGGCAAAGGTCGCCATCGCTATCGAAGAGCATCCGGATGGCCGGCGGAGCTTTCGCGAGATTGCGCTCCATGCGGATCGTGGAGCCAACGGGGACGATGTCGATGAAGGGCGAGCCAGCGACCTCCGCGAGGCGGAGATCGCCCTTCCGCCGACGTTTCAGCCAGATGAGGGTGGCTTCGACATGCTTGCAGGTGCCGAGCCCGGCGGTGCGGAAATCGGGGCAGGTGCACGAAAAAGCGCAGCTGGCGAGGTCGCGGATTTCCACCTGATAGGTGAGGCCGCTGGGAGATTTGACGGCGAAACTGGAGAAAACCGGATGAGCGTCGTCGAGCGGCCGGATCGAGTGTTTTTCGTCGCGAGCACGCTGAACGCGGCGGAGGATTTCGTCCTGATCGGTCGTGCGCCAGTCGGTGGCGGGAGGCAGGGGGATCGTGCTAGGTTTCTGCTTCCGCGTTTTCCCTTTCGCTCTTTCGTTCTTGGATCTACTTGCCATCGCTGTTATACGGTATGGGAGAGTCGTTGGCCTCCGGTGAGACCAATTGATCGAATTAAACGCTTACCCCCCCCCTCAACTCCCCTTCTTCGCCCACGAATCGCGGAGGGCGACGGTGCGGTTGAAGACGGGGCGGATGCCGGGTTGATGGTCTGCAAGATCGGAAACGAAGTAGCCGATGCGCTCGAATTGGCACGAGAACTCCGGACCAACCCCGGCCAGCGATGGCTCGACCCAGGCGCGGATGGATTTCAGCGAATCCGGATTGATGACGCTGAGGAATCCACCTTCGGCACCATCAGGGTCCTCGACGGTGAACAGGCGGTCGTATAGCCGGACTTCGGCCTCGATGCCGTTCGCAGCATCGACCCAATGGATCGCCGCACGGCATTCGATTCCCTCAGGGGTATCCGCTCCGGTGGTGCCGGGGATCATCTCGGCATGGATCAAGGTGACCTCGCCCGCATCGTTTTTCCCGAAGCCCGTGCAGCGGATGATGGGGCCACCGCGCAATCGCACGCAACGGCCGGGGCCAAGGCGATAGAATTTCTTCGGCGGGTCTTCCATGAAATCCTCACGCTCGATCCAGATCTCACGCGTCATAGCGATTTCTCTAACACCCAACTCCGGCTGCTGCGGATGATTGGGAACCTCCGTGACCTCATGGGTGCCCGGCGCGACGTTCTCCAACACCACTTTCAGCGGATCGAGCACGGCCATGCGGCGTGGCGCGGTGGCATTGAGAACCTCGCGGACCTCGAACTCCAACAACGCCACATCGGTGGTGCCGTTGAACTTGGTGATGCCGATGCGTTTTGAAAAATGTCGGATCGCCTCCGCCGGATAACCGCGGCGGCGGATGCCCGAAATCGTGGGCAGCCGCGGGTCATTCCATCCGGAAACGTGCCCCTCCTGCACGAGCTGGAGCAGCTTGCGTTTGCTCATCACGGTGTAAGTCAGATTGAGTCGGGCGAACTCGATCTGGCGGGGCTTGCTGGCCACCGGACAATTTTCAATCACCCAGTCATACAGCGGACGATGGTTCTCAAACTCCAAGGTGCAAAGCGAATGCGTGATGTGTTCCAACGCGTCCTCAAGCGGGTGCGCGTAGTCATACATCGGATAGATGCACCAGGCGTCCCCGGTGTTGTGATGATGCGCGTGCATGATGCGATAAAGCACCGGATCGCGCAGGTTCATGTTGGAAGATGACATGTCGATGCGGGCGCGCAGCACACATTCACCTTCCTTGAACTCCCCGGCACGCATGCGGGCGAAGAGGTCGAGATTCTCCTCCACCGTGTGCTCCGCTCCGGCCGAGCGGGTGCCGGGAGTAGTGAGGTTGCCACGCTTGATTCGCATTTCCTCCGCGCTGTCGTGATCGACATAAGCGAGGCCGTTCTTGATGAGATGCACCGCGCAGTCGTAGAAGAATTGAAAATAGTTGCTTGCGAAGTAAAGCCCGTCTCCCCAGTCGAAACCAAGCCAGCGGACGTCCGCCTTGATGCTTTCGACGTATTCGGTTTCCTCTTTCTCGGGGTTGGTATCATCGAAGCGCAGATGGCAGCGCGCACCGGTCGCTGCGTTTTCACCGGCGATGCCGAAGTTAAGGCAAATCGACTTGGCATGGCCGATGTGGAGATATCCGTTAGGCTCCGGAGGAAAGCGCGTGATCGTGGTGGCGTGTTTGCCGCTCGCCAGATCGGCGGCGATGATCTCGCGGATGAAATCAAGTTTGGCAGATGGGGTGGATTCGGACATTGGGAGAATGGAAAGAAGACGCAGCGATTTTCAGTTTATTTGGCCAGTTCCTTGAGCAGCGCCTGATTGAGGCGAATGCCGGCTTCGAAGTTTTCGACCGGGAAATTCTCATTCGGCGCGTGGATCTGGGCGTCGGACAGCGCGAGACCTAACAGAAGTGTGTCGGCCCCGAGGATTTCACGGAAGCTTTGCACGATCGGGATGCTGCCGCCTTCGCGAATCAGGACCGGCTCGGCATCGAACGCGGTGCGCAGCGCATTCTGCGCCGCGAGACCGAATCGCGAGTGTGGATCGGTGGCGTAGGGCTTGCCGTCGTGTCCGATGTTCACCTCGATCTTCACGCCGGGCGGGCAGTGCCATTCGAGGTGGGTTTTGACCTTTTCCATGATGTCTTTCGGCGACTGGTAGGGCACGAGGCGGAAGGAAAGTTTCACGAATGCCTCCGCCGGCAGCACGGTCTTCGATCCCTCACCTTGATAGCCCCCGCCGATGCCGTTGACCTCGGCAGTGGGACGCGCCCACGTGCGCTCGGCAGATGAATAACCGGGCTCGCCAAAAAGCCCGGGCGACCCGGTGACCTGGAGAAACTCGGCATCGCCAACGCCGGGAACCTTCGCCCACATTTCACGTTCCCACGCTTCAAGAGGGCGGACCTGATCGTAAAATCCATCGACCGCGATTCGGCCGTCCGGGTCGTGCAGGCTGGAAACGAGCCTTGCGATCGCAGTCGCCGGATTGGCCACGGCTCCGCCGAAAAGGCCCGAGTGGAGATCGCCTTTCGGTCCGCGCAAGATGACTTCGCAACAGGCGATGCCGCGCAGCCCGTAGCCAAGCGTCGGCACACCGGGCGCCACCATGCCGGTATCTGAAATCGCAATCACATCACAACGGAGTTCCTCGCAATGCTCGCGAAGAAACGGAGCAAGGTTCGGGCTACCGATTTCCTCCTCACCCTCGAACAGGAAAATGAGATTGAGCGGAAGCTCGCCATCCTCACGCAACGTTTTCTCAACGCCAAGGATATGGGACAGCATCTGGCCTTTGTTGTCGGTCGAGCCGCGCGCCCAGATTTTGCCATCGCGGATCTCGGGCTCGAAGGGTGCGCTGGACCAAAGATCCAGCGGGTCCACCGGTTGCACGTCGTAGTGGCCGTAGATCAACACCGTGCGGCGGCCGGCGACGTGGGCGTTGCGTGCGATGACGATCGGGTGTCCCGGCGTGTCGTGCAGTTCGGTGGTGAGTCCCATACCTCCAAGTTTGGCGATCAGCCAATCGGCGCAATTTCTAACATCCCCGGCATGTCGGGAATCGGTGGAAATGCTCGGGAAGCGGAGAAACGAAAACAAGTCGTTGAGTTCGGGAGTCACGGACAAATCGTCGCCGCCACCACGCTGTCCCGCAAGGCGAATCCCGCTCGGGAGTGATCCGTGATATCAGATTTTCCGCGGGCGGAAGCCCATGATGAAGCGGATCGCGAGAATCGGCAACGCACCCAAAACAACCGCAGCCGCAGCGGTCTTCCAACCGGGAAACACCCGGGCACATCCACGATCCAAGGCGACAAGGGCTTCGGCGACGACCTGCTCTTTCGGCACATAAAACGACTCGCGCGCCGACATTTCCGTGCCGCCGGGAGCACGCCGCGCCTGCTGCCCGAACTCGGTGTGCACCGGACCGGGGCACAGGGCGAGCACCGGGATATCGTGATCGCGAAGCTCGATCCGCAAGGCTTCGGAAAAACTCGTGACGTAGGATTTGCTCGCCGCATAGACCGCGAAGTCGGGAATCGGCAGCAGGCTGGCCAACGAACTGACATTCAGAATCGCCCCGCCACCACGCCGGATCATCGGCTGCACCAGCGCATGGGTGAGGTGGGTGAGCGCTTCGATATTCAATCGCAGCATCGCCTCGGTCTTCGGCCAGTCGGAGGATGAGAACTCACCATAATCTCCCATCCCGGCGTTGTTGACCAACAGGTCTGGCAGACACCCCGTTTCGCGGAGCTGCTCCACCAGCGTGGTGCGCTGATCAGATTTTGTTAGATCGGCGGCAAATACCGCCACCGCTACCTTTGGAAAACGCTCCCGAATTTCGTCCGCCAGTTGTTGGAGCAGATTCTCTCGACGCGCAACGAGCACCAACCGGTCCACCCGGGGCGCAAGCTGATAGGCGAACTCGGTTCCGAGCCCGGCGGAAGCACCGGTGATCAGGGCACAGGAAAAATGACGCGGCGTGGGCATGGGCCAAAAGTAACCCACGCGACCACGCCGCGCCATTTCAGATTGTGGAAGCCAGCCGATTTCAGCCGATTTGCTGCTCGCCGTTCGGACCTTGGGTCACGTTGAGGATACGGATCGGCAAACGGACAAGCACTTCGCCGTCGCAGCCGATATCGATCGAGTAGATGCCGATTTTCGGGAAGCGAAGACCCTGGAGGTTCATCACGATGTTGCGGGTGAGGAACGGAACGTTCTTCGGAACCTGCACTTCGAATTCCGGCTCGATCGGCATGTTGTTCGGGTCGAGCGACTCGCCGTCCTCATCAATGATGTTGATCGAAAGCTTGTGACGGCCGGCATCTTCCTGCGTGAAGCAGAAACGGAGTGCCAAAGCGCACGACGGGTGAACGACCGGCACGGCACGGGCGACGAGCGTATCGAAGGTTCCGGAAATGACGAGCTTGCCGTTATAGTCGGTGGCGAAGTCGCAGAGAGTGGCGATTTGAATGTCCATAGGGGTTGCTAGCGAATGTTTTTGGTTTCCGCGCACGTTTTCCTGCGCGGGGCCACTTGTCTGAAGGGATCGCCCCGCTCCGTCCAGCGGAAAGAATCGGACAGGAAGATCGAAAACCCCGCAATTCTGCCTTGCCGGATCAATCCTCATTTCAGACTTCTTGGCCAGAATGGAGGCGGATCATGCATCAAAGCCGGACGGAACCTCCAAGGATACGAGAACCGGCACCTTCACCTATTGGGCATTCATTTCCTACTCGCGAAAGGATGAGGGCCTCGCGAAAAGGCTCCACCGAGCCATCGAAACCTACCCGATTCCCCGCGCACTGAGGGGTCGGATTGGCAGGGATGGACCACTCCCCGCGAAGCTTTTTCCAATCTTCCGAGATCGTGAGGAACTACCGCTCTCCTCAGACATCGGATCGTCAATCGAGGACGCACTGCGCACCTCGCGTTATCTGATCGTCCTTTGCTCCCCCAACTCCGCGAAATCCAATTGGGTAAACGAAGAGGTTCGTCGCTTCAAGGCGATGGGCCGCGAGGATCGAATCCTGGCCATCATGCTCGACGGCACGCCGAATGCCATGAGGCGCGGCCAGAACCCGTCCGAAGAATGTTTCTGCCCCGCGCTCGCCCATGACGTCGCACCCGATGGCACCATTCTGGACACGAGAGCGGAACCGATCGCTGGCGATTTCCGGGAAAACGGCGAACGCTGGTCGATCATCCTCATGCGCTGCCTCGCAGGCATCACAGGACTCGGATACGATTCATTCGCAAGGCGTGACGCTGCCAGACGACGAAGAACCCGATTGCTCCTCGCAGCTTGCGGAATCCTCGCCGCAGCAGCAGGCATCGGACTTTGGGACCACCTTCGACTGAAAACCAGTCATCATGCGAATCTCGTCGAACACTGGGGTGGACCCGTCGGCTGGGTGGAGATCCCGAAAGAAATCGCATCTCAACGCGCCGATTCCTACCGCATCGAATCCACTCGCGGCAAAATCCGCCGCATCATCCACCAAAATGGTCACGGCACCCCCATTCCCGACCCCGAGTGGTTCAATGCCGCTGTGCAGGAACTCCAATACGACGAATCGGGTGAATTGCGCGTGATCGAGTATCAAAACCGCGCCGGCCACATCCTTCTCCAACGACAGTTCAGGCCTCGACTTGCCGATGCCAACCCGCCGACTCAGGACATCGCCTTCAGCAGCGGCCGCGAACACACCTCGATCGCTCTTTCATCCAGCGATTCCTCAGAGCGGCAAACCCGACCCTATGATCCGTTGGAACCGTCGGTGAGGGCCGAAATCACCACCCACCGCGTCACCTACCTGCCCGACGGCCGGACCGGATCGATTCACTATCTCGATCCTTTCGGCCAACCCGCCGCCGATGCCGATGGCATTTTCGGAAAACGCTTTTCCTATCAGAATGATCCGATTCCGAACACCATCGTGAATCTATCAGCCGATGGGGCACCAGCCCCGAATCGCCATGGAATCACCTCGATCCTTCAAACCGCGAACCGCTGGGGCGACTTGGAAGTCATCCGTCGCGTCGACGCCATGGGCTCGCCAGTCCTTCTGGCCGATGGCTATGCCAGCCTCAAGAGAATCCATGACGCGGTCGGAAATCTTTCCAAACTGGAGTTCTTCGACGCGGAGGGAAAACCCTCGCTCCACGCGGATCGGATTTCATCCGCCACCTACCAACGCGACCGGAATGGCAATCTTCTCACCTGGAGCTATTTCGATATCGGCGGAAAACCGGTCCGCAACCGGGTCAATGTCTCGATCGAACGAACCCGATACAACCCACGTGGAGAACCCATCGAAAGCCGCTATTACGACGAATCAGGCAAACCAATCATGCACACGGATGGCATGGCAGGCATCCTCCAGCAGTGGGATGAAACCGGAAACAACACCCACTTCGAATATCTCGGCCTGAATGGCGAACGCATCCTCAACATCAACCGATACTGTTACACGACCACACGATATGATGCCCTCGGTCATGTCTCTGAGCGTGCCTTTTTCGGAATCAACGGTGAGCCGGTTATGCATAAGGATGGAATCAGCCGGATAGTGGAAACCAGGGACAAGGAAGGACGCCTTACGGAAAGACAATACTTCGGCACGGCCAATGAGCCGGTGGTAAACCGTGGTCTCTATCACCTCAGCAAATCCCGCTTTGACCGGCGCGGAAATGAAATCGAGATCCGTTTCTTCGGCACCGATGGCCAGCCCGTCCTTCACCGGGACGGAATCTCGATCATCCGCCGCAGTTTCGACCCTCAAGGCCGTCTAACCGACTACGCCGTCTTCGGCACGGACGGCAAACCCTGCAATGACACCTTCGGGATCCACCGCCACCATGCGCTTTACGATGACGCCAGCCACAACCCGACCCAACGGAATCGATACGACAAGAACGGCCGCCTCATCCCGTGATGAGACAAGCCATCCTTCAGACTCTCAGTGCTCCATCGGACTCTCGCCGGACGCATCTCCCAGATGGGAAAGCTCGGCCGGGAGGAATTTCTTGAAGCGGGTTTTATCGATCGCCTTCATGTAGGCTTCCTGCGGAGAAATCATGCCTTCGCGGAGTTTGGACCAGATGGACTCGTCCATGAACTGCATGCCCTCGTTCTTGCCGCCGGTGATCACGTCGTAAAGCTTCTGCGTGGCACCCTCGCGGATGATCGCGGAAACAGCCGGCGTTGCGAACATGATCTCGTGCACCGCCGTGCGGCCCGGCCGGTCAACCCGCTTGCAAAGCAACTGCGCGACCACCCCGCGAAGCGAGGCGGCCAACATGGTGCGGACCTGAGATTGCTGGTTGGCGGGGAAAACATCAATGATCCGGTCAACCGTCTTGCGCGCGTTGTTAGTGTGCAACGTGCCGAAAACCAGCAAACCGGTTTCCGCCGCTGTTAGAGCAAGCGAGATGGTTTCAAGGTCGCGCATCTCACCCACAAGGACAATGTCGGAATCCTCACGCAACGATGCGCGCAGACCGTCGGAGAACGACGGCGTCTGAATCGGCACCTCGCGCTGGGTGATGATGGATTTCTTGTTGCGGTGAACAAACTCGATCGGCTCCTCGATCGTGATGATGTGACGGTTGAAATTGATGTTGATGTAATCCAACAGCGCCGCAAGCGTGGTCGATTTCCCGGATCCTGTCGGACCCGTCACCAAGACCAATCCCGAACGCATGTGACCGAATTCCTTCACCTTCTCCGGCACCCCGAGCGACTCAAGTGAGGCAATTTCAGTGGGAATCAACCGGAACACCGCACCCAGGCCGTTTTGCTGTTTCAGGTAGTTGCACCGGAACCGCGAGTCCTCATCCATCTCATAGGCGAAGTCGAGATCTCCGGTTTCCAAATATCTCTGGAATGCTTTCGGTTCGCAGATTTCAGCGAGAAGATTCTTGAAACTTTCCCCCTGGAGCACGTCCTGCCCCGGAATCGGACTAACCGCGCCGTGCACGCGGATTTTCGGCGGCTGACCTTCTGATAGATGAAGGTCGGAACCTTTAGTTTCGATCAGATAGCGGAAGTATTCGTCGATCTGGGCCATGTGTGGAAATGGTTGGCGGGAGTGGCGGTGTTGAACGTGTTGCGAAAATCAGGACTGGAAGAAGGCGCGCATCTGAACTTTGTCCTCCGCGCGGAAGAGCGCCTCGTTGGGTGTGATGAGCCCCTTGACATAAAGTCGGCGGAGCGACTCATCCATGGTGATCATGCCGACGTTTTTGCCGGTCTGCATGACGCCGGGCAGCATGAAGGTCTTGCCTTCGCGAATGCAGTTAGCAACGGCCGGGGTGTTGACCAGAAGCTCAAGCGCCATCACGCGGCCGACTCCGTCCGCACGCGGGACGAGTTGTTGGGACAAAATGCCGCGCAGCGACTCGGAAACCATAATGCGGATCTGCTCGCGCTGGTCCGTGGGGAACACGTCGAGCACCCGGTCAAGTGTCCGCGGCGCATTGCCAGTGTGCAGGGTACCAAGAACCAAGTGGCCGGTTTCCGCTGCGGTTAGAGCGAGCTGGATCGTTTCAAGGTCGCGCATTTCACCGACCATGATCACATCCGGATCCTCCCGGAGCGCACCGCGCAGCGCTTTGGCGAACGAATCCGTGTGCGCGTGCACCTCGCGCTGGTTAACGTGGCAACCCTTGGAATCAAAAACATACTCGATCGGATCTTCGAGGGTCAGAATGTGATCCTCCCGGTCCTTGTTGATGAAATCAACCAACGCCGCAAGCGTCGTGGATTTCCCCGATCCCACCGATCCGGTGACAAGAATCAGCCCGTTCTGATAGCGGGTCAAAGGAACGATGTGCTCAAGCGGCAAACCAATCTCCTCCATCGATCGGATCTGCGTATTGATGATCCGGAATGCCATGTCGAGGCCCAAACGCTGCTTCACGACCGACGCGCGATAACGACCGTGGCTGTTGGAATAGGCAAAATCGACGTCCCCTCTTTCCTGAAGGCGATCCCACTCCTTTTGTCCCAGGAAGGACTTTGCTAGACGCTCGGTATCGGCGGGAGTCAGCGGCGCGTGATCTTCCCAAATCGGCAGCAACTGGCCAAAACGCCGCCAAGCGGGCGGATAGGCGGTGGCAAGGTGGACGTCCGAGCATTCATACTCGCGGCCGAGTTGGAGATATTGGTCAACGTGATCTAGAACCTGATGTTCGGACATGGCTGGCGGGCTTTAGAGCGGGTCTGAGGGAGTTTGGGAAGTAGGAATAGTGCGCTTTGTGAATTGTCCGAAACGCGTGGCGGAAAATGAGTCGCTGAATTGCTGTTTCAATCGGTCCGCCAACCAGCTCTTGACGAGAGGACGGGCCGCGGCAACTGCAAGCGTCAGCACCCAACCTAGCTTGCCTTTCGCAACTTTCGGAGGCGCGGCGCGGCGGCGGAACAAAAAGCTGGCACCTAGCCCGGCGATCAAAGAACCGCCAAGCCATCGGCCCGGATGCTCTCGCAGCGAGCCACGGATGCGGGTCGGAACGTCGAGCCGGTGTCGCAACTCCAACAGATCCACGGATAGTCGCGCCCTTGAGGCATCGCCCATGCGGATTAGTCGTTCGATTTCCCTGGTGGTCTTAGTGTTTGGATCCATTCGCGGTCCTTGATGAATTCAGCCCGGCTCACCGGGAAAGAGGGAATGTTCGCAGCTTTCGCCGCCCTGATGAATGACAACCCGACGATCAGATGAACCCCGGCAAATCCCATCGCCACCCAATACCACGGCCAACCACTCGCCGCCGCTATCGCTGCAATCCCTCCGGCGAGCAAAAGCCCCCAAGCGAACAACAACGCCACCGCAGCAACGCCTCCGAGGATCGCTTTTCGCGATGCGTTCCGGGCAGCCTCCTGCCCTTCCAACTGCAACAAAGCCACCCGCGAGGAAATCAACCCCATCAGCGCCTCTCGCCAATCGCTTGGTTGATCCCCATCCTGAAATGATGGACCTGGATTTCCGCTCGGATCGTTCATGGCAATATCAGGAGGTGCCCCCAATGGGACGAGGAAAACCTTCCGCCCGCTACTTTGAAATGACGATCAGCGGCGAACAATGAGACCGATCAGAAATCCAACTCCAAGCGCACTCAGCACGCATTTCGTCGGGTTCTCACGAATGTAATCCTCTGCGGTGATGTGAAGCTCCTTCGCTTTCACCCGGGTGTCCTGCCACTGTTCGGACGCAACATGACGAAGATGCTCCGCCTTTTCAGTGGCAGCGTGCTTCAAGGATTCGGCCTTCTCCATCGCCTGTGACTTGAACTGGCTCGCCTTCTCAGTGGTCACTTCGCGGAGATGTTGGGCTTTTTCAATCGCGCGATCCTTGATCGCTTCCGCCTGCGCACCGGCGGACTGCACGAACTCGCGGGCCTTCTCCCCGGCGGCCGCGCGGAGATCGTTGGCTGCTTGGGCAACGGATGGCGTCTGCGTGAATCCGGCCTCGGGATCGAGGGCGGCGGGCGTGGAAAATGGCTGTGTCATGGCAAGTTAAGGTTGAGGGTTCAAACCAAAGGGATCGGATCACCATTCGGTGGAAACAACGTGGCACCCACCGGCGAAGGGTGCAAGGCATCACTTGAAAATCCTGAAAATCAGGCAAACCGGTCCGGCGACAGCATCCCCAGCTCAAACCCCGGGTCCTCGTCGTCCACCAAGCGCGCCGCGATCGCCCCGGTCACCGGTGCCAAACTCAAGCCCATCATCGCATGGCCTGTCGCCACCGTCAGATTGCTCGCCGCACCGCTGTTGCCCAAATACGGCAATCCATCCGGAGAACACGGCCGCAATCCATGCCATGGCGGAATCCCATCGAAATGCCGACGCTCAAACGCGGGAAAATACTCGCACGCCGCCCGAATGATCCCCTCAACCCGCCTCGGGCTGATCTTCGAAGAGGTCCCGCTGATCTCCATCGTCCCCCCAAACCGCATCCCACCGCCCATCGGCGTCACCGCCACCCTCGCCTCCGTCAAAATCGAACACAACTCCGCACGCTCCACCGGCTCCGAAACTGTCACGCTATACCCCTTCCCCGCCTGCATCGGAACCCGCGTCCCAAGCTCCTTGACCAGATCATCCGACCAGATCCCTCCGCACAAAACAAACGCATCCCCCTCAATCTCACCCACCGAGGTCTTCACCGCACGCAGGGCAGCCCCCTCACGACGCATCCCGGAAACCTCCGCCGACCACAAAAACGTCGCCCCCCTCGACTCCGCACGCCTCTGCAAGGCTGCTAGATAACGCTCCGGCCTCAAATGACAATCCTCGGGAAAATAGACCGCACCCGCCACCGCCATCCCGATCCCCGGATCGAGCGCAGCCGTCGCCGCGGCATCCAACACTTCCGCCGGAATCCCCAACTCCCTCGCCCTCACCGCAACATGAGCCTCTTCCTCCAAAGTCTTCGCCTGCTTGCAAAGCATCAGCAACCCCTTCGTCACCAAACCGATATCTTCCCCTTCCCCAGCCAACTCAAGATAGGCCCTCCGGCTCGCGAAATTCAAATCACGCAACAGCGGCGCAGCCCGCTCAACATGCTCCTTCGTCGCCGACATCATGAAACGGAAACCCCACCGGATCAGATCCAGATCCAACCTCGGCTTGATATAAAAAGGCGACTCTGGATTCCACATCCATTTCAAACCCAGCGCCACCATTCCCGGCGCAGCCAGTGGAATAAAATGACTCGGCACCACCATTCCCGCATTTCCAAATGAGCATCCATCCCTTTTTTCAGGTTCACGATCGATCACCGTCACCCGGTGTCCCCGGCGCGAACACGCCTCAGCCACCGACATCCCGATCACTCCACCACCCAATATGACAACATGTTTGCTCATGAAAATTAAATCACTGAATCGAGATCCCCTCCGCGAACGGATCATCCTCCGCCATCAACAAGGTGCTCTCCGCCATCACATGTGCCTTGCCAGTGATCTGCGGAAGAATCGTCACGGCATCGCGATCCAACCATCGGTATCGACCGGTGAAACTCGACCCCACAATGCTTTCCTGCACCCAATCCGCGCCCTCCGCCAATTTCCCATCCGCCGCAAGGCATGCCAGCTTGGCGCTCGTCCCCGTTCCACACGGAGAGCGATCATAAGCATTTCCCGGACATAACACAAAGTTCCGCGAATCTCCACCGCTCTGGCCGGGCCCGAAAAACTCCACATGATCTACCTCCGGATGCCCAGCTCCATTCACCGCCACACGAATCGCATGCGCCGCATGGATCAACTCACCCACACGATTCATCGCAAGTTCATGCGCCGGAGACTTCACTAGGAAAAACCAATTCCCCCCCCATGCGATATCTCCCTCAACCAGTCCGATACCCGGCACATCCACCGCGAATCCCGCAACAGCCCGATGACTCGGCACATTCGTCAGCGCCACCGAACCATCCGGGTGCAGCACCGCGGAAACCACACCCACCGGCGTGTCAAAACGATGCTCACCCGATCCGATGCGCCCAAGATATGCCAAAGTCGCCACAACTCCGATCAAACCATGACCGCACATCCCGAGGTAACCGACGTTGTTGAAAAAGATCACACCGCACGCGCAATCAGGCTCGTGGGAGTCCGTGATCAAAGCCCCAACCATCACATCCGATCCGCGCGGCTCCAAAACCACGGACCGCCGGAAATCATCTCGCTCATCGCGAAGATAGGCCAAACGGTCCGCCATCGGACCCGATGTCGCCGGCGCGCCGGTAATCACCACGCGCGTCGGCTCACCCCCGGTGTGGGAGTCAATTACCCCAATGGTTCGCATGATGGTCATTTCCGCTTTGGAACCTTTGGGCATGCGGCGATGCCGTCGTGAATGATCTTCAGAACCGCCTTGCGCTCGGCACCTTTCAGAATCATCCGCGGAGCACGCACCCACTCCTTGCCAAGCCCGGCCTCCTGCACACAAAGCTTGATGAACTGAACGAACTTCACATTCACATCCAGATGCAGCAGCGGAGTGAACCAACGGTAAATCTCCAGCGCCTTCGTCCACTCGCCCGCCTGCATCAGGTCCCAAAGATATTGGTTCTGCTCGGGAAATGCGATCCCGGTCCCTGCCACCCAGCCATCGATCCCAAGCACCGCACTCTCCAATGCCAAATCATCCACGCCGGTGAAAATCGAATACCGATCACCCAGCAAATTCCGCAAATCCGTGATCCGCCGTGTATTCCCCGAGCTCTCCTTGAGCGACGTGAAATTCTTCACATCCGCCAGCTTGGCAAACATCTCCGGCGTGATGTCATTTCCATAACTGATCGGGTTGTTATAAATCATGATCGGCAAACCGGTCGACTTCGCCACCGTCCGCAGATGTGCCATCGACTCATCCGCATCCGTCGTCTTGTAATTCATCGCCGGCATCAGCATGAAACCATCCGTCCCCACCGCTTCACAGTCCTTCGCAAAGGCGCAAGCCTCCGCAGTCGACGTCTCCGCCACACCGGCCACCACGGTCACCCGCCCCTTCACCGCCTTCACCATCTCGCTCATCACCAGCCGCTTCTCGGAGGCGCTCAACGATTGGTTCTCACCAAGTGAACCAAGGAAAACGAGACCGCTGATGCCGGACTTGATCAGCACTTCGGCATGACGCGCCGTGCTTTCCAGGTCGAGCGAGCCGTCCTTGTGCATCTGCGTGGTGATCGCCGGAAACACGCCGGTCCAGGCGTGGGAGGTGGATTTGCGTGGAGTGGTCTTTGCCATGCCGCACACCGTATCCCCTCCCGACCTCCCCGTATTGTTTGAATCAACGGCGGAAAACCTGAAAAACAGACAAGCCAATCCGCAACCCGTCCGCTAAGGTCACCCCCATGAGCTCACTTCACGGATTTTCCTTCATCGCCGGTTCCCTCTCTAACGGAAACACCGGATCCTTCCAGGCCATCTCCCCCATCGACCTCGCCACCCTTCCCGGCGATTTCAAAACCGCCAGCGAAGCCGAGGTCCACCTCGCCATGGAAGCCGCCCATCAGGCCTTCTCCACCTTCCGCGCCACCGATGGCGAAACCCGCGCATGCCTCCTCGAATCCATCGCCGATGAAATCGAAGCGCTCGGCACCGATCTCATCGACCGCGCACGCCTCGAAAGCGGCCTCCCCGAGCCACGCCTCCTCGGCGAGCGCGGCCGCACCTGTGGCCAACTCCGCATGTTCGCCGCCCAGGCCCGCACCCACGCCTGGCAGGACGCCCGCATCGAAACCGCCATCCCCGATCGCGCCCCCATCCCCAAACCCGACCTCCGCCGCCACCTCACCCCCCGCGGCCCCGTCGTCGTCTTCGGCGCCAGCAACTTCCCCCTCGCCTTCTCTGTCGCCGGCGGCGACACCGCCTCCGCCCTCGCCACCGGAAACCCCGTCGTCGTCAAAGCCCACGAAGCCCACCCCGGCACCTCCGAACTCGTCGCCGCCGCCATCGCAAAAGCCATCGCCGCCCTCGATCTCCCCGCCGGTATCTTCTCCATGCTCCAGGGCTCCGGCCGCGCCATCGGCCTCCCGCTCGTAAAACACCCGCGCACCCGCGCCGTCGGCTTCACCGGCTCCCTCGCCGCTGGCCGCGCACTCTTCGATGCCGCCGCCTCCCGCCCGGATCCCATACCCGTCTTCGCCGAAATGGGCAGCCTCAACCCCATCGTCGTCCTCGCCTCCGCCCTCGAAGAAAAAGCCGCGGAAATCGCCAACCAGATCGCCGCCTCCATCACCCAGGGCGTAGGCCAATTCTGCACCAAACCCGGCATCATCCTCATCGCAGATTGCCCGGAAGCCGCCACTTTCCGCACCACACTCGCCGCCGCCATCCAAACCGCCGCCCCCGGCACCATGCTCCACCAAGGCATCTCGAAAACCTATCAGCAAGGTTCCTCCGCCATGGCCGCCCACCCCTCTCTAACAACCCTCGCCCGCTCGGAATCCCCCGCCACCGGCTGCCAAGGTGCCGCTCTCGTCGTCGAAGCCTCAGCCCGCGACGTCCTAACCGACGAATCCCTCCGCCACGAAGTCTTCGGCCCCTTCGCCATGCTCGTCACCGTCTCCGGAAATGGCGAAGTCGCGGAAATCCTCCACACCCTCGGCGGCCAACTCACTGCCTCCGTATTCGCCGATCCCACAGACACCACACTCCCCGTCCTGCTCGACACCCTCGCCGAATCCGCCGGACGCGTCATCATCAACGGCGTCCCCACCGGCGTCGAAGTCTGCTCCTCCATGCAACACGGCGGCCCATGGCCCGCCTCCACCGACTCCCGCTTCACCGCCGTCGGCTCCGCCGCCCTCCTCCGCTTCGTCCGCCCCGTTTCCTACCAAAACATCCCGGACGCCCTCCTCCCCGAGTCCCTCCAAAACGCAAATCCCCTCAACATCAACCGCCAAGTCAACGGCACCCTCACCAACCGCGCGGTCTGAGAAAATCACCTCGCCCCCCCCACTCCCACCAGCGCCGCGAGTAAATCCCCAGCGCCAAATTCTCGCTTCATGCTTGCAGCAAACACAAATCATCAAAATTTACTTGCCCCGCGTCTCCCTTAAAACCGCCTGCAAACCGTCCCCGGTCGCTCCGACACCATCCTCGTATCAACCAGCACCTACGACACCGTCGGTAACCTCACCCACCAGACCGACCCCGCCGCCATCACCACCAGCCGCACCTTCGACGACGCCGGGCGGCTCACCACTCTTGTCGAGAACTCCACCGGCTCCAGCCGCAACCGCCGCACCACCCGCTACGAATACACCGATGGCAGCGGACTCAAAAAGCTCATCAGCCAGAATCGGAAC
>SXGQ01437049.1_pt1 | contig 21051 bp, 23 predicted proteins | sample 3178371 | NCBI WGS metagenome assembly SXGQ01 (sample SAMN11356859, study PRJNA531348) | freshwater metagenome | isolation source: freshwater sample F1-20 | place: China: Fuxian Lake, Yuxi | collected 2017-12-25 | reverse complement strand
CGGGGGTTCGAATCCCTCCCCCTCCGCCAACAATCATTTGTGACTAGTTTCTACATCCAATTGGGAGTCTGGGCGGCCGTCATTGGTATCGCCTTTGGACTGCTCTGGAAGTTTGGCTACATCGCCCGCTTCGCCGCCTATGTTAGCGATACCCAGGAGGAGTTGAAAAAGTGTGCCTGGCCGAGCCGTGAGGAGCTGCGTGAGACCACGGTGATGGTGCTGGTGACCGTTGCAATCTTCGGGGTCTTTCTCATGGTGGTGGATTGGGTCCTGCTCGGGGGCATTCGCTTCCTGATCGGTAGTTCATAGATGCCATGAAATTCCAGTGGTTCGCCCTCCACGTCCTCGCGGGCAAGGAGCAGAAGGTTAGAGACAGTATTAATCGTCGACTCAAGATCGACGAGATGGAGCCGTACATCCGAGAGGTTCTCCTCCCGATGGAGAAGGTCGTCGAAGTCCGCGGGGGCAAGAAGACCGTTACCAATCGCAAGCTCCATCCCGGGTACCTTTACGTGGAGATGGCACTTCTCGATGACAACCGTCGTCTCCTCGAGAAGCCTTGGTATTTCATCAAGGGAATCGATGGGGTGATCGGATTCATCGGGGGAGAACGCCCTGCCGAGGTGGACCTTGAGGAAATCAACACCATCAAGGCGGCCGTCATCGACTCTGAAGACATCGAGAAACCCAAGGTCAACTTCGACTTGGGAGAGACGGTCAAAATCAATGATGGGCCGTTCCTCAACTTCAGTGGCGTGATTGAAGAGATTGAACCTGACAAGGGTAAGCTCAAGGTCACCGTTGACATCTTCGGGCGTAAGACACCCGTCGAGCTAGAGTACTGGCAGGTTGAGAAGTCCTAGTCAGTTTTCCTTTTCCAGATCTGTTCGAACCGAAACCGCTTCCCCTAAGAATTCCACACCATGGCCAAGAAAGTCACAGGAACAGTCCGCTTGCAGATCCAGGCCGGTCAGGCCAATCCCGCACCGCCGGTCGGCCCGGCTCTGGGCTCCCAAGGCATCAACATCATGGCCTTCTGCAAGGAGTTCAATGCCGCGACCAAGGACAAGGCCGGCCTCGTGATCCCCGTGGTCATCACGGTGTATCAAGACAAGTCGTTCACCTTCATCCTTAAAAGCCCACCCGCTTCCGTTCTCCTTAAGAAGGCTGCCGGGGTCGCCTCAGGTTCGAAGACCCCCAACAAAGACAAGGTTGGAAAGGTCACCCGGAAGCAGATCCTCGAAATCGTCAAGCTGAAGGGTTCCGATCTCAATGCCAACAGCGAGGCGGCCGCGGTCAGCATGATCGCCGGAACGGCCCGCAACATGGGCATCGAGGTCATCGACTGATTCGACCCTCCTTCCAAAGATCTACCCCGGTCGGGACCGTTCTTCGGTCCGCCGGGGTTTTTCATGGATACCCCCTCTCCTAAGGCCCAGCCGACGGCTCTCGTCGTCCACGACCGATTGATGCCTGGCTCTGCTCTGGCCAATCGCCTCGTGGATCGGGGTTGGCGGGTGCATTCCCAGAGCGGGGTCGATAGACTCCTCGAGTGGATGCGCTCCTACAGGCCCATGTTGCTTGTGATCCAGCTGGACCTCCGTGGGGGTGATGTCTGCCGGTTGATCCAAGACCTGAGAGCAGACGTGGGGCTGACCCACATCGGCATCCTCGCCTACGGTCCGCTTGCCAGCAGTCGACTTCGCGAAAGCGCCATTGTTGCGGGTGCCCAAGTTGTCGCTGCCGATTCATCGATCCTTGATCAGTTGCCGACCCTGATCGAGACGGCACTTGCCGTGGATTGATCACCTCCGGAGGTATTCACCGAGGGCTTCTTGGAAGATCGAGTCTGGGATGAGACCTGGTGTTCGGTTCAGTTCGAAGCGCCCGTTCTCCGGCGTCGCCACAACCTCAATCTCCGGAACCTTACCTTGCAGAACCTCACAGAACTCCTCGAGATCGAATTCTGGTGGCAGGTGTTCGCCGCCACACATCTCGAGGTTGATATGGTAGATGGGACGCATGGCATCAAATCGCAGGGTTTACGGGGTGTTCAGTTGGGGAAACACACCCGAATTTCAGATTCGACTGCCTGTGGAGCCGGTAGAATGCCAGTTGGGCTAACCCGAATTCCGCATGTCGATCAGGGGACGACGATTTTGGGGTCCCCGACCGGATTGGGACCATCAACGCCCCGATGATTCCGGGCGGCTTGGAGTTCTGGAATGACGTGTCGTACTGGCGTCGCAAATCACCCAACTCCTGAAATCGAGCCGGGGATTGCCATGCCACATCGATGGAGCATCTCACCGATTTCGCGCTCTGAGGCGGTCAGTTTTCCGCGGCTTTTACGAAGATCGGTCAAATCGACCGGATACCAATTCCGCCTTGAGGAATCATTCAGTCCCGCCACGTTGATTGGCTCGATGGCCTCTGTGATGGCGGAAACGAAATCCGTTGATGACAGCGAATCCGCCCGGGCTTTGAGGCAGAGGTTGCGCAGGCTTTCGCGAAAGCCATTTCGGCCACGCAGAAGGAATCCCGGGGCGAGGTCCGCCTTTCCTAGGCGAAGTGCCGTCTCGGAAAAGGAGGCGGCTGCGAAGTACAGCATGGACAGGGTTTGGAAGATGGCCGGCCGCCCGAGATTGTGGTGCAGAGCTCCGACAAGCTCCGTAGCGATCTCGAGATTGGCGCGGTTCTCCGCTGCGTAGATTTCCAGTGCCTTTGGACTTGGAACCATGCCCTGCTCCAGCAGTTCGGCCAGGTGACGAATCCCCAGCAGGGTCAGCGGAAAGCCCGTCGACAGCAGCGGATCGAGGAACCCCATGGCCGAGGGCAGAAGAGCCCACCGGCGTCCAACGGATTGCGGGCAGAAGAAGGCCACCGAGGGCAGGTGGACGAAAGGGTGGACAGCGTGGGCTTCGGTAAATTGAGCGGCGACCGACGGCAACCGTTCCATCATTCGGCGCCAACCGGCTGCTCCTGCCTCCAGATGGAGATCCCTCGCAATCTTCGGATCGACCGAGACGCCGGCGCTGGTGATCCCATTGTTGAAGCGTAGCACCCATATCCATCCTCCAGGAAATACATGATGCAGCGCGGCGTCATCAGGAGGGAAAGGAGGCACGGCTTTGGGCATCTGACCGGATTGAGGCAGATCCCCCGATGCTGAAGGGGGCGAGGCAATGCAGGATTCCCAGCGCCCGACTTTGGAAAAGTGAGTGAAGAGAGCCTCCCGATCGGGAAAGCCCGCAAGGGGCTCTTCCCCGAGGTGGAGTTGTTTCCAGAGAAATCCTCGTGCCCCACTGGCATCGACGAGAAAGCGGCCCCGAAACTCCATTGGCTCACTCTGACGAACCCCTCGCAGGTAAACCCCATCAGGTCCTTCTGAAAACGAGATCAGCTCCGTCTGATCGATGTAGACTGTTCCGAGCGAGACCGCTTCCTCTACAAAAAAGGCGTCGAAGTCGGGGCGATACCAGTGGGTGTCAGCGATCTCGTCGTTTGGACTCGCTGCGACCAGGAGTTCGTTGCTGCGGTCCTCTCGCGGGTACCACGGCTTGGAAAGCTCGTGATGGTAGAAGCTGAATCCCCGCTTGAGCCCGGCCGCGACCCTTGGATGGTTTTTCTGCCACGTGCCCCACTTGGAGAAGGTACGGATCCGGGGCAGACCGTACCGATCTGCCAGCTGTTCGAGGAACAGATTGGTCAGAGGCGTTGAAGACTCTCCGATTGCGAAGCGCGGATGACTTTCTCGTTCGATCAGCACCACGCTCCGCCCGAGCTGGCGGGCGATCGAAGCCAGCAGGGACCCACCAAAGGCGGAGCCCACGATCACCAGGTCGAATAACTCATGGTTCAGCGGCATTCGTTGTGATGGGAGGATCTGTAACGATGAGGTCGACTCCGGTGAATCCCCTTTCAGGAGCGAAGCACAGCATCCTCGAATTGGAAACCTGAGGCTCGACTTGTGGTGGCGCTCGGAACCCTGGTGGATCTGGTGTTCTTGGATTTCTGGAAAAGCCTGAGCCTATGATCAACACCCCGGCTCGGATCTGTCCGCGTAACCCATTGCATCTGCCTGCCGTCTCCCGAACGCTTTGAAGGGTCCTCATGACTCCAGAAGCCCTCCGACACCTCGCTGCGGTGGATTCAACCCTGGCCCGGGTCATCCGCGCAGTGGGACCCTGCACCATACGCCCCCAGCGCAGGTCTCCGTTCGAAGCTCTTGTTCGCGCTGTGGCTCACCAGCAGCTCAACGGCAAGGCGGCCGACACGATCACGCGGCGGTTCCTGGAACTCTTTCCCGGTCGCCGCTTCCCGACGCCGGCTGAAGTCGAGCAGATGGCCGAGGATCGGATCCGGACGGCTGGCTTCTCGGGTTCCAAGGTGCGTGCGATTCTGGACATCGCAGCGAAGGCACGGGTGGGAATTGTGCCGGAACGCCGGGTCCTCGCACGACTTGACGATGAGGCCATCATCGATCGGCTTGTCCAGTGCCGTGGCGTGGGCCGCTGGACCGTCGAGATGTTTCTGATGTTCACCCTCGCCCGCCCCGATGTCCTGCCGGCGGACGACTTTGGAGTCCGGAATGGCTTCCAGCTCGTCCACGGACTTCCCACGATGCCACGGCCTCGGGACCTGTTGGAATTCGGTGAACGCTGGCGTCCATACCGAACCACGGCCAGCTGGTACCTCTGGCGCGCGGTGGACTTGGTCCGGGACGGGAAGCCTTTGCGATAGGCACCGCGTTCGGAGACCCGTTTTGGTCGGAGTTAACGACGCTGGTTCGGGAAAGGGGTTGGTTCCCCGGGAAAACCAGCGGATTGGGTCTCCTCCACTGTGGAAGCGGGTTTTCGGATTATCCAGACCTCGGCGCCATGGTGTGCGGCAAAATCGGGGCCATCGGTAGGCCCAAGCACACTGACCGCGGTTGATAGGGCGTCGGCAAGCATCGCGGAGGGGCAGATCACGGTCACCAGGCTGTGATCGGTCATGCCGATGCCCTTCCGGGGATCGACGATGTGGGAGTAGCGGATGCCACCGATCTCCGCGCGCTGGAAACTGTCACCTGACGTGGCAAGGGCCGTTTTGGCGAGATGGAGAAACCGTCGGGTTGGAGCTTCCGGGGTGTCGAACACCCCTGCCTCGATCCTCCATCCGATCTGTCCAGGCGGAGGATCCCCCATCACCATGTCGCCACCGCCTGAAAGCAGAAACCTTTGGATTCCCTGTTGCCGTAGTACGAGTGCTGCTTCGTCGAGTGCATAGCCTTTGGCAATGGCCCCCAGATCGAGTCGCATGCCGGATTTGACCAACAGGGCCTCGTGACTGCCACCGTTTTGCCGGAGCTCGACCAGGGTCCAACCACTCAGCCGGCGGGCCTCATTGATCGCGGTCTTTGAGGGAAGTTCTCGCTGGCGCCGTGCCCGTTTCCAGAGGGCAACCTCGGGCCCCACGGTCACGTCGAACGCCCCATTGCTGTCTCTGGATAGTGTGTTTGCAGCGATCAGAACACGGGAGAGGTCATGCCCCAGTGGAACCCATGTTCCGGATCCGCTGGTCCGGGACAGACGGCTGAGTTCGGATTCCGGTTCATAGTCGCTCAGGATGCCGTTCAGTTCGCTGATCCGGGACCAGGCCGCCTCGGCCGCGTTCGTCGCCAGGGCTGGGGTGGTGGCATAGAGGACCAGCCGGAACGGGAGCCCCATCTGAGGGCGTTCAAACTCGTACCGTGATAGGGTGTGATGTTTTCCGGAGGATGATGTGGCGCAGCCGACCAATGCCAGCCCTGCCCACAGAAACAGAATCCAAAGGGTTTTCGGTCGTGTCTCGTTATTCACAGGAGGAGTTTCCGAATCTCCGGGACGCTGGCGGTTCCCGTGGTGCCGAGTTGGTGGATGACGAGATGGGCTGCCGCCATGGCCATCTCCATGGCCTCGACCAATGAGGCCCCGGCCGCGAGGGCTGCGGTCAGGTTGGCGCTCACGGCATCACCGGCACCCACAATGTCGATGGGGCCACGGAGGGGATGGTTGGGGACGTGAGCAGACTCACCCGCTGCTGTCGCCCCCAGGATGCCCCGTTCGGAAAGCGTGATGAATGCGGGTCGCCCACTGGAGCGGGCGAGTGCGATACAGGCATTCCGTATATCCTCCAGCGAATCCAACGATCGTCCCGTTAGCACCGCCAGTTCCGCGCCGTTCATCTTGAACAGCAGGGGGGGCCAGCCGCCCAGACCCCGACGGCTGTCGGCTAGGATCAGGGCATCTGGACTCGAACGCGACCTTTCAGCGAGGGCACCGACCACCTCTCGGGTGACGGTGCCCGTGCCTTCGAGATCTACCTGATCCATGACAATCGAACCATCGACCTCGCCGGTCAGCCGGAGCACGGAAGCGGCGAGTTGATGGCCGAGGGAGGGTGGGGTGGGGGTCCAGTTCTTCTGGTCGAGACGGCTCAGCTCTTCCGGAGGCCGGTTTGCGTGGTGCACCAGGGGTTTGCTGTAGGTGAAGGTGTTCCGGTCCGGGGCCGTGACGAACGCATCGAGGCGGACTCCCGGCAGCCTGGACAGGGAGTGTCGAAGCGACCATCCCTCCCCATCGTCACCGCAGAACCCGACTGGGAAGAGCGTCCCGATGCCGAGCGCAGCGAGGTTGTTGAGGATGGTCCCGGCGGCCCCGGGCTGGCAGCGGACCCGGGTGACGTTGTGGACGGGAAGACCGGTCTCGATGGAGACCTCGCACAGGGCGGGATCGATGTCGAAGTAGCGGTCGAGGCAGAAGTCCCCGATCACTGCCATGCGAAGTTCGGGATACCGCAAGGCAATGGCGTCGAATCGTTCCGGAGTCATGGGCGGTCGGGTTCAGGCCGGCATGAGTTGACGGTGGAGGTGCTGGACAAAGCTGAGGTTGTCGCACTGCAGATACCGCATCGTTCCACCCATCCGGGAGAAGCTCTTGCAGAACCGGAGGTAGTAGGCCGGATTCGTCTTCGGCGGCTCGCCTAGGGTCCAGTCCCAACCGCCGCCGTCCTGGAGATCAACCACGTAGATCGAGTGGCCGGATACACCAGCGCGTCCGGCCTGGAAACGGAGGTTGTGGACGCAGCTCAGGCTCTTCTCGAAGACCTGCGGGGCCATGATGGCGGAGCCGATCGACAGGACGACCCCGTCGTCCAATCCGTCCACCGCGCCAGCGAAGGACCGAAAATCCTCTGCGGCGGCGCGTCCGATTGCCGCTCCGTGGAACATGGGATGGCAGGAGATGATATCGTAGCCGATGCCCGGGTGAACCGTGACGGGTACTCCCCGGCGCCAAGCCTCGGCAAGGATGCTGGCATGTTTCCAGGAATGTGTGATCGGGTGACGGCCGGAGGCGATGTCGAATCGGTCCAGGACCGAAAGGAGGTCGGTTGCGGCACCGGCGAGAGGATCTAGTGGGAATTCACGGATGAGCTGGACCAGGGTCTCCCGTGCTGGGAATTCGCAGCCGTCCTCGGCGATGAAGCGTCCAAGCGACCGGCCGTACCCGAGCTGATCAAGGGCACCGGTAAGCAGAGCGAAATGGATGTTTCTGCCGGTCTCGTCCCAAGTCCCGAAAGAACCCGTCGCGACATTTTCCTCCACGCTCTCGGTCGAGCGCCCGAGCCAGGCGAATTCCCAGTCGTGGATGGTTCCTGCACCGTTGGTGGCCAGGTGGGTGATCCACCCGCCCTCCATGAGTCCCGAGATCAGCGGGGCTGCGCCGTTCCGGAGGAGATGCGCGCCATACATCACGATCACCGCGCCTCCTCGGTCTCTCGCACGCCGGATCCGGTCAGCCGCTTCCTCTACCACCGGCCTCAGGCCGGGATCGATTGGCCGCAACGGGGCGTCGGGTGCCACCAGGATTGAGTCGACAGTCGACAAGCTTTTGCGCTCCGCCAGGGGTTGGACCCGTAGGCGGGTGAGGTCGAGGGGCGGGAAACGCATGGCGGTCTTAGGATCGTCTCGGTCCTCAGGGGAACAGCGTCTCCATCAGGGCATCGAGTTCGCGGTAGTCCGGGATGCAGAGGTCGGCCCCGACGCCCATGAGTCGCTGGTGCTTCCAAGGGTCAAAGCGGCCTGAACCGTTGTTTCCCTCGTCGCTGGCAACCGCGACGGCGAAACCTCCAACCTGCTTGGTGTTCTCGATCTCCACGTAGCCGTCTCCGAAGGCCAGCAGGGAATCCCCTGGAATCCGGTTCCCGGCAAGAATGCGGTCGATGACCATCTTCTTGCTGAACTTCTTATAGTCGTCTTGGGCTCCATAGATGTGGCCCTTGAAGTAGTGTGTGAGGCCCAGAGCCTCAGCCTCGGCCTTGACGAACTGCTCATCGGTTCCACTGGCCAGGTAGAGGCTGAGCCCCCTCGTGGACAGCGCCTCGAGCAGCGCCCGGGTACCGAAGACGGTGAGCTCGTCGCGACGGATGGTTCCGGCCCGGATGCCCTCGACCCGGTGCCGTATGCGCTCGTCGAGGCGTCTCAGATACTCGTGTTTGTAGTCGAGGGGCTCACCCGGCGTGCCACCCCGTTCCCGGACGCGTTCGGCGAGCTGGATCATCTGGTAGATGGTCTGCTTGCCGTTGAGCCGCATGATGTCCTCGAAGGCCAGCTGACGGCGCTGCTCGTCGGTCTCGTCGGGGAGAGGAGGGAGGATCTCCGTGAAGAGCGGGACCATGACATCGGGCCAGCCCTGGCGGATCAGCGACAGGGTTCCATCGAAGTCGAAGAGGACGTGGGTGAGTCCGGGCCGTTTCTGGAATCCCTGCCGGAATTCCACAAGCCCAGTGAATCGGGAGGTGACGTGCATGAAAGAAGTTCGGGTTCCTGGGTTTCTCAGTCGAGGGTCACAATCCGACCCTCGTGGATCGATCGCTCTTCGGCCTCGCAAAGTTCGAGGACCGCAGCCGCGTCGTGCGCTGTGACCACGGTTGGTAGGCGCTTGGACTGGATGGCTTCGACGAGATGGCGGATCTCTCCGACATAACCGTCGGGTCCATCCAGCGTCACCGTCTGGGACTTCCCATCCCGGCTCACTCGGAGGCGTTGATCGCCTCGGGAGAGATCGAAATCCACGGTTGCCCGTTCGAAGTTCACCGTGAAGGCCATGGTGAAGGGGAATCCCTCCGCCATGCCCCAGCTTCCCTCGGCGCTGACCACCGGCCCGCCCGGGTACTGGAGGAGAGCCACCACGTGGTCGATGGCGCCACTTACCTTCGAATAGCCCGACGCGAAAATCCCTCTGGGCCTTCCGAAGCAGTATTGGATGAAGTCGAGGTCGTGGATGTGGAGGTCGAGAAGGGCGCCGCCCGAATCCCCACCGTTCAGGAAGTGGGCATGTCCCCATGCTGGCGCGGAGGCGACGCGGCGGAACCGGGCATCCAAGACCTTTCCGAAGTCCCCGCTTCGGATCCGGCCCCGAATCCACTCGTACTCCGGCCAAAACCGGATGCACAGCGCAGGCATCAGGAACACCCCCCGGGCAGCGGCGGTCTCGGCGACCTCTGCGATACGCAATGCCTCGGAGTGAGTCCTCGCGAGGGGCTTTTCGACCAGCACATGCTTGCCCGCAGCCAACGCGGCGATCGAGAGATCCAGATGCGTCCGGGTCGGCGTGCAGATGTCGACCAGCGAGATGTCGGGGTCTGAGAACATCAACCCTGGATCCCGGAACGCCTTCACCTCGGACATGTCGAGCCGCAGGGGGTCCGCGTCCCCCACGTTTCCGGCGACCCTGGAGAAGTCCCCATCGAGGTTTCGGCCGCTGGGATTGCAGAGTGCAGCCACCCGGACCCCGGGAACCTGACGATACGCCTTGATGTGCTGGGCGGCCATGAAGCCGGTGCCGATGATGCCGACCTGGATCATAGAGGAAGGATGATGTTTGTGCCGGAGGGAAGGAACTCGAAAGACGATGCAGTCGCTCTGCCGAGCCTTGGGATGTACCGGAGATCCGGGAGCCGGGAGTGACGGATGTTGACCCAAGCCCGCAGTCGCGGGGAACTTAGGCGCATGTCTGAAAACAATCTGAAGGTCGAGACGCTCACCGCCGGCAGCGGAGCCGCTCCGAGCAAGGGCAGCCGAGTAACGGTCCACTACACCGGTCGATTCACCGATGGGCGTGTCTTCGACAGCTCCGTCGACCGAAACGAGCCCTTCTCGTTCACCCTGGGTCGTGGAGAGGTGATCTCCGGGTGGGACATTGGGGTGGCGTCCATGAAGGTCGGGGACAAGGTCCGGATGACGATTCCGCCGGAACTGGCCTATGGTCGCTCCGGCTATCCGGGGGCCATCCCACCGAATGCCACGCTCGTGTTCGAGGTGGAGTTGCTTGGCATTGATTGAGGATTGGTTGGATGGGATTTCCCTGGATCCAAGTCACCGATTTCCCGTCGCCAGTCACAGGCCTAGGCAGATCAGCATCCGCGGATCCCGGGCGACAATACAGCCTTCCCCGATCGCGAACGGCGCACGGGTTCCTCGGCCGAGCACCTGGGCCCGATCCCTTACCTTGAAGGAATCAGGAACGGCGGGGGCAACCGCAAGTTCTCCGGACTCCAGGAGCAGGACAAGTTGGTTGCCGGCAAGGCCCAAAGTCCCGGCACCGAGGCCTTGCTCGGACCATCGGACCTTGCCCGTCTTCCATTCTACACACCGCAGCTCGGGTCCCCGTTCCTGTCGTCCGTGGAAGCCGTAGAGGAATCCTGCGTGCTGGATCGGGGTCGCATAGTGGGCAGACAACGAGTCGTCGTTGGACCAGACCGTTTCGAGTCCCAGGGTTCCCCTTCGGAGCAGGATTCCGCCGGTGTCATAACAGGTGGTCAGGAAGATCTCCTGCCCAACCATCAGGGGGCTGGCTGCATTGACCGAGGCATGCTGTCGGGAACGCCATCGATGCGTTGCTCCAACGTTCCCGGAGAGGTCGGTCAGGACCAGGCCCTCCCGGGTGAAAAACACGATCCCGGCGTTGTCGGAGGTCGGGATCGGCGAGGCATAGCCCGCCTCGTGATCCGTTGCCTTCCAGAGCAGCTTGCCGGTGGCGAGATCGAAGGCGGCAACACCGCTCCCCTCGCGGTTGCCCAGATTGAGGAAGATTCGCTCCCCGAGAATGAAGGGCGAACAGGCGGGTCCGAAGAAGCCAGGGTCGGCACCCAGGCTCTTGCCGGCCTCCACCGTCCATACTGCCCTCCCATCGAAGAGGTCGAGGCACGTGAGGCGTCCCTCTGCGCCGAAGGTCACGACGCGGTTCGTGGTCGTTGCAGGGGTGCTGCGCGGACCGTTGTCGAATCCGAAACCATCCACGTAGCGGGTCGGAGCCCGATGGGTCCATCGGGTGTCCCCTGTGGCGAGGTCGAGGCTCCGGGCCCGTTCCTCGTCCCCCTCCCGATCGAACATGATCACGCGGCCGGCACGGATCACGGGTCCACTGAACCCTGCACCGATGGACTGTTTCCAGAGTCGGCGAGGCCCCGTTGAGGGCCACGGCTCGATCCGATCCGGTGTGGATCCATTTCGGGCTGGCCCAAGAAACTGGGGCCAGTCGGTGGCGCGGACCGGTTCCCCTGCGAGGCCGAGGGCCAGGAGTGCCATCCAGGCCGGACGTTTTAGCCGCCATCTGCTGGTGGAGGGGAGATTCATGCGCAGGGTCGGGTCGAAGGAGGGGAGGGGAGGGTATTCCATGGCCTTCCTTGGGAGACGATAGAGGCAGTGGTGTGGATCAAGGAAGAGAAGGAATCATGGCTTGGGACGTGCCTATTCGCGGTTAGAGCAGTTCCGGAAGCAAACCGCTCGCATCTCCACGAACCGCCCCGGAATCCCCGCGACTCACCCCAGCCGGCTTGTCGTGGCTGATTTGTGATGCGCGCTAGGGAAATGAAGCGCTCGTTGCCCGACCCGACACAACGTGGCCCGCTGTCCCCCCCCTCGTTTGGCTTTCCTGGGACCTCCCGCCTTCACTCTCATTGAGCTTCTCGTCGTCATTGCGATCATCGCGATTCTGGCCGGCATGCTTCTCCCGGCGCTTTCCAGCGCCAAGATGAAGGCCCAGCGAATCGCATGCACTTCGAACTCACGTCAGCTGGGAGTGGCCATGACGATGTACGTCACCGACCATAACGGTCAGTTTCCGCCCCGATTTCCGGATCCGGAACCTGGTCCTCTCTTCCCCTGCAAGCCGTGCCGGACCACCAATTGGATTCCCTACTCGCTGCCGTATGTGGGAAATACCACCAATCTCTACCGCTGCCCCTCGGATGTCGGTATCCCGGCCGACTTGGCTGCCGATCCCATCAACCAGACCACGACCAACAGGCCCAAGCGGATGTATGACTTCTACGGGAGCAGCTACTGCCTGAACACGGTTGTGACCCGGCTCGAGCGGGAGGCGGCGATCGTCCAGCCGACCGACACCTATTACGGGGCCGAAATCTGGTCGTGGCACCCGGTGAAGTCCTTTGCTTTGAACAATTTCAGGAACAAGACCGACCGAGGTGTCCGCGTCGCGTATTTCGTGGATGGGCATGCAGGTCTCATCTCCGAACGGGGTCTTGAGGCCCAGTGCGCTCCGCCAGCGGCTCCTGGAATCGGACCGGTGCCATGAACCCATTCCGGTCCTCCACCCGCGCCCTTGGGCCGATTCTGGCAATCGCCTCGATGTGCCTTGGGCCGGGTTGTGCGGAGCAGGGACCCACGGTGCTTGGGCAGTCACCGCCGGGAGAGCCGTTGTCCCTGTCCGATGCCCGCTCCATCCCGAACGACAAGGAGCTCGTTCTCATGGGAACGTTGGTCGAAAAATGTCCCGAGGCAGGCTGCTGGTTTGTCCTCAAGGATCCTGGAGGCACGGTGAAGGTCGACACGAAGACGGCCGGATTCGTCGTCGTCGACGTCCCGCTGAATCGTCGCCTTACCGTCATTGGACGTTGGATTGATCAGGGACGGGAACGGGTCCTTGCTGCGACCGGTCTCCGTTATTGAGGGGAGGGAATGGTGTTTCCCTGGATCACCGTGGGGATGTGTCAACCTGGCTGGGGTCTGCCGACAACCGGGCCTTGGATGGTGGTGTTGCTCCTTCTGCCCCTGGGTAGTGCGCCGGGGTGCCGACGGTTGGATCCGGATCTGCCTCCCCCCGTGGGGGACTCGAGCCGGATTGAGGGGGCGCCTCTGTGTCCTTGGCGGCATCCGGTGGCGGACTGTGCGACCTGGTTTCCGGGTGCCGATCGAACAGAGGCCGAGCTCCAGATGCTCAGCGCCCTCCGGTCCGGTATGGCGGAACGCCTTGGGCGTCCTCCCTCGGCCGAAGACAACGCCAGGCATGTCCATTACGTTTTCCCCGGTGCCCGATGCCTCGGAGAGGTTGTGGTGCAACGGGTCCGTGGGAATTCGGGTGCGTTGGAGGTCGTTGTGGGACTGGATCCCGACGGCAGGGTGGTGGGGGTCCGGATCCAACGGTGCCGTGAACCGGCTCCAATCGTCTCCGCGATCGAAGGCGATTGGCTGGCATCCTTCCGAGGGCGGAGGACTGGGGATCCTCTGCGGATCGGAGTCGGCCTGCCCTCTGTCCCCCCCGAAGCGATCCCAACCGCCGACGCCATTCAGTCCACCGTCCGTGCGGTCCTCATCCTGCGGGATCTGTCATCCCACCCCCGGGTCCTGCGGCGACCCGATCCCGAATCCTCGGTCGGCCGCCTCTGAACCACCATGTTCCGGTTTGCCCTCCGCAATCTTCTCCGTCGCCCTGTGCGCCTCGCACTCGCCACGGGTGGGGTTATGGTGGGAATCTCGGTTTGGCTCCTCCTGATGGCCCTCGGAGATGGATACCGCGCTGGACTTCGCACCGAACTCGACCGTGCCGGGATACAGCTGATGGTCGTCCCGCTCGGATGTCCCTACGACGCCGCGGCCCGGGTCCTGAAAGGACGGTCCCTCGAGACCTCATTGCCCTCGGAGGTCCTGGGGAGAGTCCGGTCGGATCCGGACGTCTCCCTCGCGGCGCCGCTATTGATCGTGTCGACGCCTCGCGAGGACGAACGGCGGTCGGACCTCTGGGTGGGGCTCGATGACTCTGGCCGGGCGCTCAGGCCCTGGTGGAAGGCGGCACAGGGCGCGGGATGGTTCACCTCGACCAATGGCTTCATCCTCGGCTCTGAGGCCGCCCTCATTGAGATGCGTTCCGTGGGCGACCGACTGCATAGTCCAGAACTCGGACAGACCTTCCGGGTGGACGGGATCCTGAGTCGGAGTGGTACCAGCGACGATTCCCTGTTCTTCATCCCACTGTCCGCGGCACAGCGCCTGGTCGGGCAGGAGGGACGGCTCACCGCCGTCGCTGTGCGCCTCCGTGACCCAGCACGGCTTCGTAAGGTGATGCAACGGTTCCAGGAGCTTCCCGGAGCCCAGGTGGTCACCATGACGGAAATGATGGGAACGTTCCTCCGTCTGCTGGGTACCGTGCGGAGCCTGACGATCGCCCTGACCCTGGCCGCCTGTGTTGTGGGCATCCTCGGTCTCTTGAACACGCTCCTCGCCGCGGTGGTCGAGCGATCCCACGAACTTCGTCTCCTGCGCGCGCTGGGTGCCTCGAGGAGTCAGGTCATGGGGCTCGTGATCCTGGAGGCGGTCCTCATGATGTGGGCGGGTCTTCTCCTTGGGGTAGCGATGGCCTTCCTGATGGGACTGGTCCTCGAGCCCATGCTGCAGCCGCTCCTCCCGTTGGCGCCGCTGGATCACCTGTTGGACTGGCGTCTGGTCCGTCTCCTCCAATGCCTCATCGCCGGCGTGGTGGGCGCATTTCTGGCTGCCACGCTGCCGGCAGTCTATGTGGGACGCCTGCAGCCTGCGGGCGCCCTGACGCCCTAATGAATGCCTCCTGGTTCCTGCTGGTTGTGAAGGAGTTCCGACGTCGACCGGTCCGCACAGGCATCACCGTGTTCGGGGTTGCTGTTGCCATCGCGACCCTCGCCAGCCTCCTGGCGTTCGAGCGGGGCTATCGGCGTGGACTGGTCTCGGAGCTCGACCGGCTTGGGGCGCACATCCTCGTCGTGCCGAAGGGGCGTCCGTTCGACGCGGCATCCATCGCCCTGCATGGGGCCAACTGGCCCTGCTATCTCCGCGAATCCTATCTCCGGGAGGTCCGCTCCGTGCCTGATGTGGCGACGGCCGCCCCGGCGCTGATGCAGGCGACGCCTCTCGAGGATGGCCGTTCGATGGTGGTGGTGGGCATCACGGGGGACTACCTCAAGCTCAAGACAGGATGGACCCTCGAGGGCCACTTTCCAGCCTCCGGCCTGGACGTCCTGGTCGGTTCCGACGTGGCACGCCGTCGGGGTTGGCGGCTCGGGGACACGGTCGAGATCCCTGGAATGCCAGGGTCTCGGACCGTTTCCGGCCTCCTCGCTCCCACTGGAGGTGCGGACGACGGCTTTGTCTTCGTGCCGCTGGAGGAGGCCCAACGAATACTCGGTCGGGATCGGGTCCTGACCCACATTCTCGTTCGTCTGAAGGATCCGGAGGCCTTGGACGGTGCGGTGGGGCGGCTGCGCGGCTGCAATGCGGGCATGGACATGAACATCGTCCCTCTGACCCATCTTTTCCGGACAATCCAGGCGATGATCCGCTCCACCCGCGGCTGGCTGGGTGCCGTGGCCTTCATGGCACTGCTGGCGGCCATGACGGGTGTCTCCAACTCGATCCTCATGGTCCTTTCGGAGCGGACGCGCGAGGTGGGCGTGCTTCGTGCCATCGGTGCATCGCCCGGTGATGTGTTTCGGCTCTTCTGGCTGGAGACTCTCCTCACGTGTGTCTTGGGAGGTGCCCTAGGTTTGTTTGCCGCCATGGTGGCGTCGCGAGGTGTTGAGTCCTGGCTCCGTTCGCACATGCCCTTCGCGCCCACCGACCCGCTGGTTCGCATGGATCCGCTGATCTTGTGCGCCTGCCTCGTGGGAACCGTTCTGATGGGATCTCTTGCCGGCCTGCTTCCGGCCTGGCGGGCCTCCCACATCCCACCCTAGGAAGCCATCCGAACCCCGTCCGGACGATGAGAAACAAGCCCGATACCGAACCGCATCCGATCCTGATCCAGGCCGAGGGTCTGTCCAAAGTGTATCGCCGTGGCAGTGAGACGGTTGCTGCGCTCCACGGGGTCACGTTCGAGATACGGCGCGGCGAGTTTGTCGCCATCACGGGACCGTCCGGTTCCGGGAAGACCACCCTATTGAATCTGCTGGGTGCGATGGATGTCCCGACCGCCGGGACGCTCATCCTCGACGGCTTCGATGTGGCCTCGCTGACCGAATCCGGAAGGACCCAACTGCGTCGCCACCGGGTCGGCTTCGTGTTCCAGCACTTCGGCCTTGTTCCCACGTTGACCGTTGAGGAGAACGTCGCCCTTCCGGCGTTTTTCGCGAGACGAAACGATGCCAGACAGGTCTCCGAGCTTCTCGAAACGGTGGGGCTGGGGCACCGACGGAACTATTATCCGTCTGAACTTTCCGGTGGGGAGATGCAGCGGGCCGCCATTGCTCGGGCGTTGGTGAACCGTCCGCCCCTGTGGCCTGCCGATGAGCCGACCGGGAACCTCGATATGCAAACAGGCCTCACCGTCCTCGGACTATTCCGCCGTTTGAACGCCGATGGACTCACGGTGTTGGTGGTCACCCACAACGACGTCATCGCATCGGCGGCGAACCGCCGTTTAGACCTCAGGGATGGACGGCTCATGGGGCCTGATACGGGCCCCACCTCGATGCCCAGGGTGCCTGCGGGTCCAGGCTAGACCCCGTGGTAGACCTCGTCATAAAGGTCAAGGTATTCCGTCGCCTGTCGGGTCCAGGAGACGTCGGTCCTCATTCCACGCCTGCGGAAGGCGTCCAGCACCTCAGGGTGTTGGAAGAGGCCGATTCCCTTGCGCATGGCATTGACCAGTGCGGGGGCTGTCGGCTCGTGGAACTTGATCCCGGTGGGCCTATCGGGGTTCTCACGTGGGTCGATGACCGAGTCAGCAAGGCCTCCGGTGGCTCTTACGATGGGGATGGTGCCATACCGGAGCGAGTAGAGCTGGTTGAGGCCGCAGGGCTCGAATCGGGAGGGCATCACGAAGAAGTCGGCTCCGGCCTCGATCCGGTGGGCGAGTGCCGCGTCAAATCCAATGCGCGCCGCCACTGCGTTTGGAAAGGTTCGCGCCAAGCGATCGATTGCCGCCTCCAGTCGTGGATCTCCAGAGCCCAGGAGGGCCAGCTGGAAACGTTCACCGCTGCCGAGCAGGTCGAGGACAGCGTCATGGAGAAGGTCGACGCCCTTCTGATCTGCAAGTCGTGTGACATCCGCAAAAAGGGGAATCGAACCATCGACCGGCAGGCCGAGCTCCTCCTGCAGCGCCGCTTTGTTGGCCCGCTTTCCTCCGAGATGGTCTGCATCATAGGAGGCGACGAGGGCTGGGTTCCCGACGGTGTTCCATTCCTCGTAGTCCACACCATTCAGAATGCCGGTCAGTTCGTATTCTCGTCGTCGGAGCAGGCCATCCAGGCCGCACCCAAACTCTGGCGTGCAGATTTCTCGGGCATAGGTGGGACTGACCGTTGAGAGGGCGTCGGCCAATGCAATGCCACCCTTGAGGAAATTCACCTGGCCGTGGTGCAGGGCGCTCTCCAGATGAAGCCATTGAACAGGCAACCCTGTGGAGTCCCAGTCGCAGATTGGGAAGGACCCTTGGTACGCGAGGTTGTGGACCGTCAGGAGAGTCTTGGGAGCCGAGGTCCAACCGGTCGCAACCCGCTCGTACTGGATTCGCATCGGCACGAGGGCCGACTGCCAGTCATGGGCGTGGACGATACCGGGTGGGTTCGGTAGGTGGCGGGCCAGAAGCGTAGCCGCTTGGGAGAAGAACGAGAAGCGGGCGGCGTTGTCGGGGTAATCGTGCAGACGCTCGTTGTAGAGCCCAGGGCGATCAAAGAACCCGGGCTGGTCGACGAACCACAGAGTGAGATTGGGTTCGGGGTCCAGCCGATGGAACCGTCCCGGGACGAGTTCCGGTCCGATCCGGACCTCGAACCGCCATCCTGTGGATCGGATCGCGGGAAACCGTTGACGGATGCCGCGATACAGTGGGGTGACGACTTGGACCGGATGGCCTGCGCGTGCGAGGGCCTGGGTCAGGGCGCCGACCATGTCCCCAAGTCCGCCCGTCTTGGAGAACGGATGGAGCTCGCTGGTGGCATGCAGCAGGCCGATTTGAGCTGGGTTCAAGACGTTTCCCTATGAAACCCGCAAAGGGTTCCCCCGGGTCAAGCCCAGTCGTAGTTGAAGCTGATGCTGATGCGTTCACTCCGGACCGGATTCGCCACAACCTCGTGGCGCAACCAGCTCTCAAACAGGATCAGATCACCGGCCTTTGCGGGGTAGGTCACATAGAGTTGATTGGCGGGTCGTGCACCTGTTCGGCGGGGAGGCGCGGCCATGAGCCGACTGAGCCGGGGATCCTCGAACTTTAGTCCTGCACACCCGCGCGGGGTCGCCACATAGTAGGTTCCGCTCACCACCGAGTTCGGATGCAGATGGAGGCTATGCGCGGTGTGGAACGGCATGATGTTGACCCAACAGTCGGTCATCACGAGCCGGCGTCCGCCAAGGTCCCAGTCCAGGGATCGGCCGAAGGAGCGCACGTGGCGATCGAGATCGCGCTCCAGATCACTAAAGGTCGAGGAGAAGCGATGGAGTTTGTCGAGCGAGCCGTAGCTCGTGTAGCCGCCGGGATAGTTCTTTTGGGACCAACGGCGGCCGACCTCATCGAAGTCCCGGAGCTGATGGCATTCCGTCACGAGCCCACGGTTGAAAGCGGTCCCACCGGTTTGTCGCAGACGGGCCGTGTAGAGAAGCGTTGGAAACCAGGTCTGGAAACGTTTCATGACGGGGATGGATGACAGTGCCCGCAATCGGGTGCGGCAAGGGGAACTTTCCTCGGAGCTTTTCGAGTCAGGCGCCTCAGACCGCGACGGCAGATCAGTTGGGTATTGGTGTCCGACAGTTGAAACGACAGAATCTCTCCCGATGCATATGACAGCGGCAACCTTCTCGGTGAATGGTCGGCAGTACTCTCCTCCAGCTCGGCCGGTGGTGGGAATCTGTCTCGATGGATCGGCGGACGACTACTTTGATGCGGCCTTAGATCGAAGCCGGATGCCCCATCTCCAGCGGATCAGCCTCCAGGGGTGGCGCGGCCTGGCTCGGGGAGCGATGCCCAGTTTCACCAACGTCAACAACTCCTCCATCGTCACCGGGGTTCCTCCATCGGTTCATGGCATCGGAGGCAATTTCTTCTACGACACCGCCTCGGGGCAGGAGGTCATGATGAACTCCTCCCGATTTCTCCGAGCGGAAACCCTCTTCCCGGGCGCCCAGAAGGCAGGCCGGAAGGTGGCGGTGGTCACAGCCAAAGAGAAGCTGCGGGACATCTTCGCCAATGGGCTCGTCAGTCCCGGCATGCCTGGCATCGCCTTCTCGTCCGAGAAGGCCTCCCAGGCGCGCGTAGAGTCCCATGGCATCGGGGATGTTGAAGCCCTCGTGGGTCCCACGCCGCCGATCTATTCGGGGGAGGCCTCGCTCTACGTGCTCCGGGCGGGTGTCCGGCTTCTGGAGTCGGGGCGTGCAGATTTCCTCTACCTGAGCACCACGGATTTCATGCAGCACAAGTTCGCGCCCGTGGCGCCCGAGGCTCTCGACTTCTACGCGGGCATCGACGGATACCTGGGTCGTCTCCTCGAGTTGGGTGCGGTCGTGGGAATCACCGCGGATCATGGCATGAATGCCAAGCAGCGGTCGGATGGATCCCCCAACGTGGTCTATCTCGAGAGCGAACTCGTGGGTCGATTCGGGGCGGGGTTCCGGGTCATCCTCCCGATCACCGATCCCTATGTTGTCCACCATGGTGCCCTCGGATCCTTCGCCCAGGTGCATCTGCCGCGCACCGATGCCGGGTTCGTTGCGGAGGTCGTCGCATTTCTTTCCGGGCTTTCTGGGGTGACCGAGGTTCTCGAGCGTCCGATCGCGTCCGCGCGGATGGAGCTGCCTGCAGATCGGATGGGGGATCTGGTGGTGTGTTCGGGACGGGATGCCGTTCTCGGGCGGACACCCGAATACCATGACCTGAAAGCGATCGAAGGAGGACTGCGGTCCCATGGAGGCCGCTATGAGGAGATGGTGCCCCTCTTCCTCAGCGAGCCGCTCAAGCCCGCCTACGAGGCCCGAGCCCGGGCGGATGTCCGGAACTTCGACCTCTTTGATTTTGTTGTGAATGGCACAACGGCCCGGTGATGGGTCGGCTGCCCGAGCTTTGTGACAGCCACATGAATTCCCGCCACCGGTTCCGAGCCTTCACCCTGATCGAGCTGCTGGTCGTGATCGCCATCATCGCGATCCTGGCCGGGATGCTCCTTCCGGCCCTCGCACGGGCCAAGACCAAGGCCCAGCAGGTGCAGTGCACCGGTAATCTGCGTCAGATGGGGCTCGCCCTGTTTAACTATGTGAACGACACGGGGAAAATGCTGCCCTATTCCCGTCCGGGAGACCCCCACCTCTGGATGTCGCTGCTGATGGAGAACCAGGCCCGGGTGCACAAGATCCGATACTGCCCCTCGGCACCGGAGCCTCGAAAGCGAATCGTCCGGAACTCGGCCAACCCCGACTATGGGACCTCGGACGAGACCTGGATCTGGAGGACGAACCCGGCGTCCTCGAACAACGGATACCAAGGCAGCTATTCGTTCAATGGATGGCTCTACAGCGGAGCGGATGGGTTGCCGACACAGTTCGCATTCCGCGGTGAATCCAGCATTACATCGCCCGTCCAGACTCCGGGGTTTGGGGATGCGATGTGGGTGGATGCCTGGCCTATGGCGAAGGAGGCGGCGCAAAATCTTTTCTGTAAAATTGGCGGCGCTTAAACCGAGGGCTGGGTTTGGCTGTCCATGCTGAGGTAGATTCTTCCGGTTTCCCATTCCTCGCTGAACTCGACGAGGAGTGCGCTGACCAGGCGCAGGAGG